>CXWL01013519.1_pt1 | contig 16031 bp, 15 predicted proteins | sample 590931 | NCBI WGS metagenome assembly CXWL01 (sample SAMEA3498368, study PRJEB10139) | groundwater metagenome | biome: water well; material: biofilm material | place: Germany | collected 2015-04-27 | reverse complement strand
GCGTTCACCATGGGCACATCAACGAACGCTCCAAGCGCAGCCAGAATGAGGACACCACGGAAGAATTTGCTGATCAACTTTATCTCCCTCCAGGGTTAGAATTCACTGCCGAAAACGCCTGACCTTAACACAGGGTTTCGGTAGCCTGTCAAGAAGTCCTGACAGGCCTTGCGAAACCGAGTTTTTTGTTTGAGAACCTCGCTCAGAAGTCGTTACGCTCAACGACGTCCCGTTCTTTCAAAACCTCGCCTTCTTCACCGACGATGGTGGTGCTGCGCCCCAAATCACATAACAAGGAGACAGTTTAAGGCTTTTGTTGTGCTTGCTTATGAGGTACAAGAAGAAATGAAAATGATTCACTCTGATCGAGCGTGCAAACTGAAATGATTTGGTTTTGGACCTGCGGAAAGAATATGCCACCCCCCCTAGCCAAATTGAGCCGATCCTAGGCGTGCCAGAACAGGTTTTGGCCTCATTGCTGGAAGGAAGTTTGATAATGGAAAAGGGTTGGCGTGGAGAGGACTGATTATTAAGAGAAAAAAGTATGGGGTGAGTGACGGGTTTCGAACCCGCGACCTCCGGATCCACAATCCGGCGCTCTAACCAGCTGAGCTACACCCACCATGCAGGAGTGACTGAAGAAGAGCGATCATAACAAAGTAGGAATCGCTGCTGCAACCGCATCGGAGAGCAGTCATTGGTCAAGGGTCATTTGTCATTGACGCACAATTGACTGTTGACCAGTGACCACTGACTTTCATTACCCCCGCGCATCAAAGGCTGCCTGCATTTCTGAGAGGATTGCGGCGGCGGCGGCGGCGGGATCCGACGCGTCTCTGATCGGTCGGCCGACCACCAAGTAGTCGGCCCCTGCAGAAATCGCCTGGGTCGGCGTGGTTGCCCTGGCATGATCATCGACACCTTCGCCGACGGGGCGCACACCTGGTGTGACGATCAGAAATCGCGGACCGACCTTGGAGCGGAGGATCGCCGGCTCCTCGCCAGAGGCTACCACCCCATCGCAGCCCACCTCGAATGCCAACAGGGCCCGCGCGGCAACCAAGTCCTGGACACTCCGCTGAATTCCCATATCGCGGAGATCCTGGCTGTCAAAGTTAGTCAACACCGTCACGGCCAACAGTTTCAGTGTGGACTCTCCGCGACCTTGGACAGCTGCGGCCAGCGCCTTCCGATTTGCATGGACGGTTAAGAATTCCACACCCATCGATGCGACCCGCGCAGTGGCCCGACGAACGGTCTCCTCGATATCGAGAAACTTGAGATCCAAAAACACCCGCTTCCCTCGCGCGATCAAATGCTGAACCATCTCCGGTCCAGCCGCAGTGTAGAGCTCGAGTCCGACTTTCACGAACACGATCTGATCCTGCACGCGATCGAGAAGCCGCTCGGCTTCCTCTCGCGAGGGTACGTCGAGCGCCAGAATTAAGCGGTCACGAGCAATGATGGTTGACATGGGCGTGTTCCTTTAAGTATTGGCTCGCCTTGACGCTTCGTTAATCCGTATGGTACAAATACGCTCTTTTTTTAGAGGAGTCTACTATGCCGGTCGTACATAAATCGACGATTCGCCGAGCCCGCCAAGCTGTGAAGCGGCACAACCGTAACCGCGCGACTCTGGGCGCCCTCAAGAGTCTCGTTAAGAAAGTCCAAGCAGCCGTGGCTGAAAAGAAGACAGAGGATGCGAAGACCTCCCTGCGCCTCGCCACATCAGCCCTCGGCAAGGCCGTGACAAAAGGTGTGATGAAACCGAATACGGCATCGCGCCGGATTGCTCGCCTCACGCTCCACGTCAACTCTTTGTCTGCTTCCCGCTCGTAATCGTACGCACGTTCGAGATGGTTCTCGCCTTCATCGGTTGCGGCGCCTCTGCGCCACGGCCGGATGAAGGGGAGCGTACGGCGACTTGTGCGCGATTACATAACCGCAACAACAGATCCTCAAGAATTCTCGCAGGACGTCCCCCGCTGCCACCCTTCAGCTTCGCGTCGGCATCCAAAAATAATCGAAGCGCCTCGTGCAGGTGGGCGTCGGGAAATTGATCGAGAAACGCCCGCACCTTGTAGGGGTCCATACGCAACGTCCGAGCAGCCTCCCCCTCGCGGCCCCCTTGCCTGGAGGATTCCTTGACCTTCCACAGTCTCCGATATTGCCAGGCTAGGGAGCCAAGAATTCTCAGTGGCGCCTCACCTGCCTCCAGGTTCCTGGCCAGAATCGCCAACACCCTCCCGCGATTTCTCTCGCCGATCGCCAACGTCAGATCGAACACCGAAGCGCCTGGTTCCGTTCCACGCAGAGTCGCCACATCGACGGCAGTAACAGTCTGGCCCGGCGAGACATAAGCAGCCAACTTTTCCAGTTCACGCCGGACCGAATAGAGCGAGCCCCCGCAAGCGTCTTTCAGCAACTCGAACGCCTCTTCATTGAGCCGGACCCCGACTCGTTCGGCATCCTGCTTGAGCCAAGGAAGCCACTGCGCCTCACGGAGAGGAGCGCACTCGACGGTCACTGCGGCCTTCGCCAGAGCCTGCGTAAACTTGAGCCGTCCATCAAGTTTCTGTGCGAGAAAAATCACGGATGCGGATTCATTCGGCTCCTTCAGATAGGGGAGGATCGCCTCGCATTCACGAGCGGAAAGTTTATCGGTCGCCTTCACCACCACCACTCGCCGGGCCGCAAACACAGCTATCTCCGAGGCACAGGTGACGATCTCCGCCCCGCTCACGTCGTCCCCATAGAACAGATCGCAATTGAAATCGTTCTCGTCCTTCCCCAACAACGCGGTCCTTAGCGCATCCAGCGCCATATCACGCAGCAAATCCTCCTCGCCGACGATCACGTACAGCGGCGCGAACGTGCCTTGTGCAAGCTGCGCTTTGAGCTGAGCATGAGAAATGGACGAGGCCATAGTGCTATCCGATTTATTTGACGGTGGTGTCCGAGTTATCCGAGGACGGATGCTTATTCGGCTTTACGAGCAGCCCCGATTCTAACTGGAGCAGAAAGCGGGAAGCCAGATCCTCGGCGATAAAACGGCCCGCTTGTTCCAGGGCCCGGTTCTGCAGGACGCGGTTAAATTGCAGGTCAGGCGTCACGTAGAACTCCGAGGCGCCCTTGGCTGTTTGTGCCCAGACGAGACGTTGCGTTCTGGTCTCCTCTACCTTGACGATAACCACGACCTCTGCGCGGCTTTCGAGCGTAGTAGTCTGGGTGAAACTAAGCGTCGGAAGAGTCACCGAAAGGATTTGCCCTGAGAGCACAAGATCGGCTGCCTCAGTCTCTTGAACGATCTGGGCCCCGCTACCGGAGGAAAACTCATGGCGCAGATAGTTGGTATAGCGGGTTTCCAAATTTGGCTCAAAGGTTTTGTTTTCCAACGGCAAGACTACCAACCGTGGCGGTGGAACCGTTGGAGAGGAAGTCTCTGCCGTCCCCCCGATCGTAGGCCCGGCTCCCTCCACACGGAACTGATAACCGCAGGCGCTGAGCGACAGGCTCAGCGCCAAGTTCAAAGTAAAAAGACAAAAGTAAAAGGTTCCGGAGTATCCACTTTTACCTTCTAACTTTAAACTTTTTACTTGCCGCATCGGCTACACCACAAAGTTTATGAGCTTTTTCTCAACGTAGATCACTTTTTTTAACTCATGTCCTTGCAGCCATTCTGCGACAACCTCACGAGCCGCTCGCTCGATTATGCCGCGCGAGGCATCCGCTGCTGCCTCGATCTTGCCACGAAGCTTTCCATTCACCTGCACTGGAATCGTAAGTCGGTCGCTCACGGTCATAGCCGGATCGAAAACTGGCCAAGGCTGTTGAGAAACACTCGGTCGGTGACCAAGGATCTCCCACAATTCTTCCGCAAGATGCGGCGCGAAGGGCGCCAGGATGAGTACGAAGGGTTCGAGCAAGGATCGGGAACGTTGCTCGGCCTTTGTCATCTCGTTCGTAAACACCATCATCTGGGATATCGCGGTATTGAACCGCAATCCTTCGATATCCTCCGTCACCTTCTTAATCGTCAGGTGGAGTAATCGCTGGTGTTCGAGGGTGGGGGCCGCCGTCACCACGGCATTCGAGAGCCGGTCTTCTTCACTCACCATGAGCCGCCATACCCGTTCGAGAAACCGCGTAACCCCCTCTACACCCCTCGTGCTCCAGGGTTTCACTGCCTCCAGGGGCCCCATAAACATTTCATAGAGCCGGACCGCATCGGCCCCGAACTGGTCCATGATCTCGTCGGGATTCACGACGTTGCCGCGGGACTTCGACATCTTCTGGTTATCTTCCCCAAGCACAATCCCTTGGTGCACCAGTTTCTTGAACGGCTCCGGCGTACTGACCGCCCCGATGTCGTACAGAACCTTGTGCCAAAAACGCGAATAGAGCAAATGCAGCACGGCATGTTCGCTGCCGCCGATATAGAGATCCACCGGCATCCAGTACCGTTCCAGCGCCGAATCGACGAGTTGCCCCTGATTCTTCGGATCGATAAATCGCAGGTAATACCAGCAGGAGCCGGCCCACTGAGGCATCGTGTTGGTTTCACGGAGCGCTGCCGCCCCACTGATCGGATCGGTGGTCGTCAGCCAGTCGGTGAGATTCGCGAGCGGGCTTTCACCGTTCCCCGACGGTTTAAAGTTGTTGGTCTTCGGCAACAATATCGGCAGTTGCTCTTCTGGAAGGGGAATAGCTTGGCCATCGACCCACACAATCGGAAATGGCTCGCCCCAGTACCGCTGGCGGGCAAACAGCCAGTCCCGCAACTTATAGTTCACGGCTTTGCGGCCCTTACCTTGCCATTCTATCCAAGCCGTGATTTTTGGAATGGCGTCAGCCGGTGTCAACCCGTTGATGGTAAAGCTTCCGTCCTGCGTCGTGGAATTAACCACGATCCCCTTGTCGGTCGCCACGAAAGCTTCTTGTTCAACCTGACCGCCTGCGATCACTTCGCGGATCGGCAAGCCATAGGTTTTCGCAAAGGCCCAGTCGCGTTCATCGTGCGCCGGCACAGCCATAATGGCTCCGGTCCCATAGCCCATCAACACGTAGTCGGCAATCCAAATGGGTAGAGGCTCCTTGGTGACCGGATTCACCGCATAGCCGCCGGTAAAGACCCCGGTCTTTTCTTTTTCGAGCTCCTGCCGCTGAAGATCGCTCTTTCTGGACGCCGCTTCGCGATAGGCAGTGACGTTCGTGAGGCAGTCGGCGGTCGTGACGACCGCCACTAACGGATGCTCCGGGGCCAGCACCATATAGGTGGCGCCAAACAGGGTATCGGGCCTCGTCGTAAAGATCCGAATCGTGCCTGGTACGCCGGCCAGTTCGAACTCGACTTCTGCTCCGATCGATCGACCGATCCAATTCTTCTGCATCTCCAATGTACTGGAGGGCCATTCAACCAGCTTCAAATCTTCAAGCAACCGATCGGCATAGGCCGTGATCTTCAAGACCCATTGGCGCATCGGCTTGCGCACTACATCGAACCCACCGACTTCGCTCTTGCCGTCGATGATTTCTTCATTGGCCAGCACCGTTCCCAGCGCGGGACACCAGTTCACCGGCACCTCCGCCACATAGGCCAGACCTCGCTCGAACAGTTTCAAGAAAATCCACTGTGTCCAGCGATAGTATTCCGGGTCGATCGTGCTGATCTCACGTTCCCAATCGTAGGAAAGACCGACACGCTTCATCTGACGCTTGAACGTCGCAATGTTCTCGGCGGTTGTGACCACCGGATGTATCCCGGTCTTCACCGCATATTGTTCGGCGGGAAGCCCGAATGCGTCCCACCCCATCGGATGCAGGACATTGAAGCCCTTCATTCGCTTGTAGCGGGAGACGATATCGGTGGCGGTATAGCCTTCAAGATGACCGACGTGGAGCCCCGAACCCGATGGATAGGGAAACATGTCGAGGCAGTAGAATTTTGGCTTGGCCCGGTCGTCAGCCACGCGAAAGGTCCGGTGCTGCTCCCAATGGGCCTGCCACTTCACTTCGAGGGCGTGATGATCGTAGGTCTTGCTCATAAAAACGATGGGGAAACATTCAGCCTTCTGCTGTCACACCGATCCCTCTCAGGACGCCGACGGTTGACAGCTGACCGCTGATGACTCGATACAGGAGCAGCGAATCTAACACAGCCCTCTTGGGGTCACAAGATTCCGAGGCACTCCCTCTGTAGTCCTTGCTATACTACGAGATCCGATGGGACTCTATCGTCATCATATCTTTCCTCGCCTCATGGATTGGGTCATGGCGGGAGAGGAGTTTCGTCGCTTACGCACAGAATCGCTCTCTCATGTCCATGGTGAAGTGCTGGAGCTGGGAATAGGAACCGGGCTGAATCTGCCGCACTACCCCAAGACCATCACCTGTCTCCATGCCATCGACCCTGCGAATCTTCTTCCCAAGATCGTCATGGAACGTAGCGCCGGTCAGTCCTTTCCCATACGAATCCAGCACCTCACCGCTGAGTCATTGCCCTATGACGACGATTCCTTCGATTTCGTCGTCAGCACCTGGACTCTCTGTACGATTCCCGATTTGATCAAGGCGCTTCGAGAAGTCCGTCGAGTCCTCAAGCCTAACGGAGTATTTCTATTTCTTGAGCATGGCCGGAGCGACGATCAAAAGATTGCAACCTGGCAGGACCGGCTGAATCCCCTTCAGAACATCATCGGCTGTGGCTGCAACCTGAACCGAAAGATCGACCAATTCATCGCCCAGGCAGGCCTCGATGTCACACGGTTGGATCGATTCCTGATGCAGACGGTGCCCAGACTCGGAGGCGAAATGTATCGAGGTACAGCAACCAGACCGGACTAGATCGCAAACCGCCCGTTGAGAAGTGGAGAAAAACCGGTTACCGAGACGAACTGGGCGAGCGGGGCGGGAGGCAGCTGAGAACTCGACTTCGCGCTATGAATCAGATGGGCAACCCCAAATTGTTGCGCCGCGATCAAACAACCCTCATCGTCATCCATGAAGAGAGACCTCGTTGGGTCGAACCCCAGTAATCGCTGGCACTTGGGCCAATATTCCGGACGCATTTTGAGATACCCTACTTCAAACGCATTCACAATTCGATCGACATGCCGATCGAGCCCTGTCTTGGAGACTTTCACCGAGACGCCTGCTTCGTGTGCGTTCGTGACGATCGTCACACGCTTCCCACGCTGACGAAGGAAGCGCAGGAACTCTTCCGCCCCTGGCAGGAACCCGATCATGTGATCGAGTTCACGGTGCAACGCCACCACGTCGATTCCCACTCGCTTGGTCCAGTAATGCAGATCGGTCCAAGCCAGCTCGCCTTCAACGGAACGATACATAGTCATCAGGCGATCACGAGCATCCCCCAGCAGAAGACCGTGAAGCGCGGCATACCGCCGTGGCAACTCCTCTTCGAAGAAGAAATTGTCGAAATGCCGGTCGAGCAGCGTCCCATCCATATCGAGCAGGACATCGTCGATCTCGCTCCAATCGAGGAAGGGCTGAGGGCTGAGGGCTGAGGGCTGAGCCATTGGGAAAGAGTATATCGGAGGCTGCCCGAGAAGACGAGCCGGTTGTGTTTACCAAAATTCTTATGTTACGGTCGAAGCACGATTCCCCATGCCACGCTCCAAGAAAACCCCCGCACAGACAGCAACGGCACTGCTAGCCACACCGGGTCAACCGCCGATTGTGGCCATTATCGGCCGCCCTAACGTCGGCAAGTCGACGCTCTTTAATCGCATGCTCGGCAAACGCACGGCCATCGTAGACGACGTTCCAGGTGTCACCCGGGACCGCAACTACGCCGACGCCACCTATCGAAACCGGCCGTTCCGCCTAGTAGATACAGGGGGCCTGGACCCTTCCGCCTCAGAAGGCATGCTGGCCCTGATCAAGCGTCAATCGGAACTGGCCATTGCAGAAGCGGATATTCTGATCCTGCTGATGGACGGACGGACCGGATTGACGACTCCGGACCAAGCAGTGGTCCGTCTCTTGCGCGGAACGACGAAGCCGTTATTTGTCGTGATCAATAAGCTCGATACGCCTAAAGTCGAGACGCTCGTGGCGGATTTCTATCAGTTGGGCACGGATACGCTCTATCCTATCTCTGCGGAACATGGTCTCGGCATCTCCGATCTTCTCGATGCCATCTATCCGCTCCTCCCGGTCCCGGATGACAACCTTGAGCAGGCGACGATACCCCGCATTGCCGTGGTCGGACGGCCGAATGTCGGCAAATCCACCCTGGTAAATGCCGTGCTAGGGGAAGACCGAGTCGTGGTCAGCGATGTGCCGGGCACCACCAGAGATTCAATCGATTCGATCGCGCTCCACCAAGGCCGACGATACCTCTTCACCGATACGGCCGGTATTCGACGGCGCGGAAAAATCGACCGGGGAATCGAAGGTTACAGCGTCGTCCGATCGCACTTGGCCATCGGGCGATCCAACCTCGGGATTTTGTTACTCGATGCCACGGAAGGCGTGACCGAGCAGGATACCAAGATCGCCGGCATCATCATCAAGCAAGGACGAGCCTGTTTCCTTCTGGTGAATAAATGGGATCTTCGGGAAGGCGACAGCCAAGCCAGGCAGGAGGTCGAACAGGAACTTCACCGGCGCTTTCCCTTCTTAGCCTGGGCGCCGGTCCTCTTTGCATCAGCGGCCAACCCCAATTCGCTTGGCCAGCTCTTTCCCACCATTGACAGGGTGTTCACGGCTTTTTCCAAACGGATCCCGACCGGAGCATTGAACAAATTTCTCCAAGAAATCCTCGCTACCCACCCGCTGCCGGTGCGCAAAGGTAAGCCGACGAAGATCACCAAGTCCGCCTTCATGACGCAGGTCGCGACACAACCACCCGTCTTTGCGCTGTTTGTCGGTCACCCGGACAACATCACTCCCGCCTATCTCCGATTTCTGGAAAATCGACTCCGCGAAGAATATGGATTCGAGGGGACCCCCATTCGCATGTTGGTTCGGAAGAAATAATCGGGTTCATTTTCTGCCACCCTGACACCGTCTTTGTGCACAAACTGGCTCCAGTAGCCACGTTGCAGTCCGTATTTGCGGGATAATCATACTTTCTGCCGCTGTCGCTTCGGTGCAACTCTTGCACAGTCGCAAGACCATTCCCCCGAAAGGACATGCGTGGCGCAATCGTTTCCGGATAATCAAGCCGACTCCCTACCCCTTCTCTCTTCCCCCAACTCGGGAATGATTGTATTCTCCTCATCCGCTCGCATCCTGTACATGAATAAACCGGCCCGTATCTTGATGGCGTCGTTCGGTTCGTCCCATGATCTCTGGGCGCAAATGGCGCCTGAATCCTTGCCGTTCATCCTCACTGAACTCTGTTACGATGTGTTGGCACAACTCCAACGGCGAATTGAGACACAAGACTGGGCACAATTCGAAATACGCCGCATCTGCCACATCGTCAGACCTTCCCTCCTGCTCACAGGCTTCGGCATACGGAATTCGACGAACAATGAGATCCGGGTCATCCTGACCCTCGCCCCTCTGCCATCGGTCCCGTATGCAGCGGTGGATCCGCGGCATATTTATCAATTGGCCGACATAGAAGCCCCGGTCGGAGGCGCAATTTCATAAGGGCAGCGCGCCAAGTCGCCATAGTAACCGTTTTCGTCTTGACTCCTCACTGGCACCATGTTATTCGCTCAATATCATGATGTATTCCACCTATCCAAAACCTCATGCCTCTGGGGTTCTCGGCAATTCCAAGACCCGTTGGATGAGCGCGATCCTCTCCGCCGGGATGATCGTCGTTACCCTTCTTGGCCCAGTTCGCGCTGAAGAGCCTCCCGCGCCTGACGGCACAGTCCCGATCCCGGCTGCTGAAGTTCCAGATCCACCCTCCGCTCCCGCTTCCATTACTCCAAGCAGGAGCGATCCCTTTATCATGCTGCGGGGATCGGTGTGGCGGACCAAGGCCGGGATTGTCTTTCTAAAAACCCCGATCGGATTGCTGACGCTCAGTTCGAAAACCACGCTGAAAGACCTCAAAGCCTCTCAGGAAGTACTCTTTTGGGTGCATGATCGCCATTTCGTCGTCGAGATCCGAAGGCGGATGGACGGATCGCTCGTCCATCGCTTCCTCAGCGGGCCAATGACACCGGGAACCGATGACCCGAGAACGTTGCGCTGGTGGGGACCTGAGGGTGACCAGATCGTCCAGGTCGGTACACAAGAAAACCAGCTGACAAGCCATCGCGAGGGAGACCCCCTGACCGTCGAAGTCGATGAAACGAATACCATCAGCGGGGTGCATGACCTACAATTCGACCTGCAGGTCAGTCAAGCCCCGCCGGCCGGCGCCGATGTCCAACTCCTTCTCTCAGGCACCGTCTCCAAGCTCAAATCCAATTTCGTCTTTGTCCGAACTCCTGTCGGCCTGGTCATGCTCAATTCGAAGATCGGAATTCCTCAGGTGAAAGTGGGACAATCGCTGACGTTGCAGATCGACCGTGAGCGCGTGACCGTCACCCTTCCACCCGTTGTGACAACCACTTCCAGGCATAGCACCTCACACATCCATTAACAACTCACCCGACCATCGCCCTCTTCAGCGAGCCCTCATCGAGTACGCTGGCTTGACAGGCCTCTGCTACACCCCCTAGACTTTGCGACTGCTATGCGTACTCCTGTCCTCAAAACGCCTCCCCCACGTCCGGCCATACAAGAGTCTGATAAATTTGAAAGACTCTATCGAGACCATGTCGATCTGATTTATCGTTACGCATACCGGTTGTGCGGCGAAGCGGAGTCCGCGAAGGATCTCGTTCAAGAAACCTTTCTCAACGCCTATCAAGGGCTCAAAGATTTTCGAGGCGAGGCCAGGGTCTCAACCTGGCTCTACACCATCGCCTCACGGGCTTGCATGCGGATGCGGCGCAAACGCAAAGGGGAGCCGGAACACAAACTGTCGATGGATGATTTCGTGCCGACCTCCGAGGGAGAGTTTCGCCTCCAGATTCCGATGGAAGGGCTCAGCCCCGAAGAGGCACTCCAGAACAAGGAACTCCGGCAGGCTCTCGACCAGGCGATCGAGAAACTACCCCCCAAGTATCGGATGGCTCTGGTACTCCGGGATATGGAAGGGTTAAACGCCAAAGAAGTGGGGACCATTATGGGTTTGAATGAGCGGGCCGTAAAATCTCGGCTGCACCGGGCGCGCTTGTTTGTAAGACGCGAGCTGAGTGCCCGCGGCATCACCCATCACAATGACCAGAAGCCTGGAGGCTTGGGCTCATGACCAAGAAAAAGACGCCGGCACAGAAGAAACGCTCCCCATCATCGTCTCATAGCCATACGCATAGCCAGGGCCGTTGCAAGGATCTGCTCCGGCAATTGTCCGCCTATATCGACGACGAACTCCCTTCCGATATTTGCGGGGAAATACGCCGACATCTGGGAGCCTGCCCGAACTGTGAAGTCTTCATCGCATCCCTCCAACACACTGTCGTCCTCTGCCGACACCACCCAGCCCCACAATTGACGCCGGTCGACCGAATGAACATGCGCCGCGCGATCCTCGATGCAGCCAACGCAAGGTGAACGGAACGATCGGGCTCATAGGTCTGGCACTCGTACTAGCAACTCCAGCCATTGCTCTCCCAACCGAGACCGAGGTGGAGTCCGCCACCGTAGAGATCCGCTCGCGGGTGTTCAGCCCACAACAGATACATTTACATCATGATCGCAAGGCCCTGTTACGGTTCCGTAACCACGATACGGAACTCCATACCGTGGTGGCAAAGGATCTCTTCCTTCACCCCGACCTCAACCTGGGCGGCAACGGAGCCCCGGAGTTCGGCCCAGATGGACTGAAGCGGGTGATCATCCCGGCTGAGGGTGTGATTGAGTTTCAGTTCACGCCGGCACGTGCGGGAACCTTCTCCTACCTCTGCGACATGCCTGGTCATAATATGCAAGCCGTCATCGTAGTCGAATAGCCAGAAGAGAGGGCGTCCTCTTCGTGTGTCGTTCGGAATAGAGTTGCTGGTTTCTAGTTTAAGGTTTCAGGTTGTCAGGAACCATCCTCTGAAAACTTGAAACTTGAAACTCGAAACTTGTAACCTGAAACGACAGTACCGCGTTCTTCTCATCTCTTGTATTTGGAGCCTATCCGACAAAATGCGCCTACAGATTCTCCAACGTGATTGGTTCAAAATCCTGTTCCTCGCAGGATCCCTGTCGATTATCACGGCAATTCCCCTGATCGATGCCTCATCGGCATCAGCCGCCACTGCTGCAAAGAAGTCGAAGCAGGCTGTCACCTCAGCTGAAACGACGGCTCAGCGTTACGCCGAAGCCATGGGAACGGGAAATAAAATTGGCGTCGGCCAACTCGACTTCGCCTGTCAGTATCCCCTCGTGGCCGCGTCCCCCAGCGGCATCAAGACCTATCCGCCCGACTCCGACCTCGTCTACGATTCCTGTTGGCAGCGCCTGCGAGAGGCCCATGCCCCTACCGTCGTCAGAACTGATGTCGGCATGGAGATCTTGTGGCCTAGTAATGGCGAACTGATTTTTTTCAGCGAGGACGTGAAGCGCTATCCCGCCTCAGCTTTTGTGACCGACTCGTTGGGGCTGAGCCCACCGGGAACCGGATTCCATATTCACATTGTCGGAAGCGCGCCACTCCCGTCGGCCTCGTTCCGCCTTCGACCGAACAGCCCAATCGTCGCGGTGCCGACCACCTTGGTGAAATTGTCCATCAGCTACCATGATCCCCTGACCGCTCCGTTGACCTATGCAGCCGGCTCGGTCAAGTGGACGACGACGATTAAGCGGACCAGGCGCGCGCTGAAGGAAATCACCACCCAATGGGTCGTCCTCTCAGGGCTGAAGAAGCACGGTTTTGCGGGTGACACAGCCGTCGTGAACCTTCCCGTCACCAGCGGCGCCATCTTCGGCAGTGGCCTCCAAGAACAGATTCCGTTTGTCACAGAAACCAGCCGTGCCCTCCCAAATTCACTGGTCTGGTGGGGACCGACAGACAGTCCGGGGCTCTTGACCGCCGCATCCGCTCGCGCGGCCTTGTTTCCTGAACTGCGCGACCGCGTGGCCATGCTGAACCGCGTGCTCATCGTCGACCCTCATCAGGCCGAGGCCCTCACGGTGCTGAGCCGACACCTCTATGCCATAGTCCTACGCGAGGCCTACCCATTCCACAAGCTCATGGTGAAGGATCCGGCATTGTTCTTGGTCGTGAACGAGCATTTCTGGAACGTCTATGCTCAATCGACACGCATGGACCTGTCGTTGGGAATGGAAATGGGCGGGTTCGACAAACCGACGACCGCCGACTACCTGTACCGCATGCTCTCAGCCATGCAAACACTGGCTACTGTTCGGCCCGAGCAACTCGATAATCGATTTCGGTTGGGCGTGGCCTTGCGCTGGAATAACGATCAAGAGCCCTCGATCGAAACACACCACTCCTTGGTCAAGGCCATTCCGGCTGAACAAAGGGCCGGCAGAGCCGAAGCCCTGCTCCAACTGGCCTGGTCCCGTATCAACAAAGTGGCCTGGAACCGCATCCTTGACGACTCGGACATTCGAGCTGCCTATCAAGATGCTGACGAGGCGCTCGCGCTTGCCGACCTGCCGCTCGATAAATTCATGGCCGAGTACACCAAAGCCTACAGTTTGCTGTTCACCCCCGACCGGGATAATCGGGCACTCTTGGAGCGAATGACGGAAGCCAAACGATGGTTCGCTCAAATTCCCGGGCAGACTCCGGACATCTGGAATTTCTTCGTCGGTGCAGAATCGTTGAAAGCGGTACTGGAAGCAGATCCCATCTTCCAACCGGTCTTGGCTCAGGCGGAGGATAAGAAAGGGTGAGGGATGGAGGCTAATGATCTTCTGTGCTCGCGCAACGCGCGGCCTGAGAAGGATGGGGAGGGCAGCGGCCAGGTGCCCTTCTTGCTCGCAGAACGCGCACGATGAAACTGTGCTCGTTCGATGCGCGCAGTAAAGGACAGCCTTGGCCACTCCCTAAATCGAAGTTTAGCGAATTGGAAGGCCCTCGCCAGGGCTAATGGCACGCCTCGGGAAATCGATTGCGAAGCAATCGGAGGGTAGGGCGGGTGAAAAATATCTGCCAGTGGGTGGGCGGGTGAGAAAGCCGCGCGCAGTGGAAGATCAATCAGCCCCCATCCCTAGAGAGATAACGAGCAAGCTTGGAAGGATCACCTTTGGGCGCTCGCTACGGCCTTGTTTGGGACAAGGCGCGCCCATGGGCGAAGAGGCTGTCTTGGCAGACTCAGGGCGGGAGGGTAAAGTAGCCGCCAGGGTTGGGCGGGTGAGAAAGCGAGCCTTTTTGAGCATCCTGCGACTATCTTGACATCCGCGCCCACGGAAGACTCCATCGGCGTTTTGTGTATGAACCGAGTTTTCCCGCGGCCTGCTAGAAACCATAGCCTTTTCACGTCGCTTCACGTACCTTGCTCGGCCATGTTCAGGCTCAGCGCAAACCTATCAGATCTGCGTTTCCCACCAGTTGATTTAGCATCACCAGAAGGACTGCTCGCCGTCGGTGGCGACCTGAGACCCGAGCGATTGCTCGAAGCCTACCGCCACGGCATTTTTCCCTGGTACGACGAAGACCAGCCCATCTTGTGGTGGTCCCCCGATCCCCGAACCGTGCTCTTTCCCGACAAACTCCATATCTCGCGCAGCCTCAAGAGAAGCCTTCGCCCCGGAATATTCAAAGTCACGCTCGACCGCTGTTTTCGTGACGTGATGCGACATTGCGCAGGACCAAGACCACAATACCCGGATGGAGGTACCTGGATCACGACGGAAATGCTCGAAGCCTACACAGGCTTACACGAACTTGGCTACGCCCATTCTATTGAAACGTGGAAGGATGGACAGTTAGTCGGCGGGCTCTATGGCGTAGCGCTAGGCGGCGCCTTTTTCGCAGAATCGATGTTCACCCGTGTGCCTGACGCCTCAAAAGTCGCGTTGGTCTCACTCGTGCGCCAACTACAGACCTGGGAATTCCGCATCATCGACTGCCAACAAGCCTCTCCGCATGTCATGCGCTTCGGTGCGGAAGAAATCCCACGTCGCAACTTCCTCGATCACCTGACCGCGGCACTCGCCCTTCCTAATAGGCAAGGACGCTGGCAGTTCGACATTCCATGATATAAGTCGTGGGCTGAGAACTTAGTAATAATCGTGCCTCCGCGAGCAGGGCACGATACTGATGGGGCAAGGCATGGCTCAGACGAACTCTACAGCGACGTCGCAGTTTCCTGTTGAGGGCCTGTGAAGCAGTACTCACCCTTCGCCTTGACGCTCTCTGCCCTCCGCGCCATACTGCGCCACCATGCGCGCCCTAGCAGTCTGCGGAAAAACTATGTTGGCACGCACGCACACGAAGGTCCGCACAGCTAGTGCAACATGAGCAAGGTCCCGCAGGCTGCTCAAAAAGGCCGTCCAGCAAGGCCGCAGCGAGTGAAGGCCCGAGGCGTACTCTTGGGGTACGTTGAGGGTCTGAACGATGCGAGAACGCAGCTGGCGGACTTTTTCAGCAGCCTGCTAGTCGTCATAATTCTCCTGGCGGCACTCGTTCTCCCCTCTGGGCAGGCACAGGCTTCTCCTCCAAGCGACACCTCGACAGCAGACCTGCAAAAAAAGGCAACCCAGGGTGCAGCGGAAGCACAGACCAACCTCGGGTTGCTGTATTACTACGGGCGGGGTGTGTCGAGGGATTACACGAAGGCGCGGGAATGGTTCGAGAAAGCCGCTGCTCAAGGAGACGCAGACGCGCAATACAACATTGGGGCGCTCTATGACTTCGGAAAAGGCGTTCCCCAGGATTTTTCGATGGCGAGGCACTGGTATGAACAAGCCGCTGCGCAGGGGCACGCGGGTGCTCAGAACAACCTTGGAGGGCTCTATGAATTCGGACATGGCGTGAAGCAGGACTCTGTGCGTGCATTCATGTGGTACAACGTCGCAGCATCCCTCTCGACGAATGA
>CXWL01019503.1_pt1 | contig 16037 bp, 14 predicted proteins | sample 590931 | NCBI WGS metagenome assembly CXWL01 (sample SAMEA3498368, study PRJEB10139) | groundwater metagenome | biome: water well; material: biofilm material | place: Germany | collected 2015-04-27 | reverse complement strand
GCCAGGCCCACCCAGGCGGCCGCCGCTTGCCACTTCGGTCGCAGCGGCGCAGGCGGCCCGTCGCGGTCGAAGACCTCGCGCGCGGCCTGCTGGAGCATGCGCAGGTCCACCTGGCGCCGGCCCTGCGCATAGGCGCCCAGCAGCGCACGGCCGGCCAGCAGATTGATGCGCCGCGGCACACCGCCGGTGAGTTGGTGCATGCGCGCCAGCGCGCGCGCATCGAAAGGCGTTGGCAGCGCAGGGGCGTCGGCCGGCGCCGCCACCGCCAGCCGGTGGTCGATGTACTGCCGCGTCTCGGTGCGCGTCAGCGGCCCGAGGTGGTAGCGCGCGATGACGCGCTGGGCCAATTGCTCGAGCCGGGGCTTGGCCAGCATGCCGCGCAATTCGGGCTGGCCGATGAGCACGATCTGCAGCAGCTTGCGCTCGCTCGTTTCCAGGTTGGTCAGCAGGCGCAGTTGCTCCAGCACTTCGGTCGGCAGGCTTTGCGCCTCGTCGATCACCAGCAGTGCCTGCCGGCCCTGCGCATGGGCGTCGAGCAGATAGGCGTTCAGCGCATCGACATGCGCCTTGATGCTGCGCGGGTCTTCGGGCAGTTCGATGCCGAATTCGCTGCACACGGTCTGCAGCAACTCGCGCGCGCTGAGCCGGGGGTTGAAGATATAGGCCACCGAGCAGTGCGGCGGCAACTGCTCCAGGAAGCAGCGCACCACCGTCGTCTTGCCCGCCCCGATCTCACCCGTGAGCAGGACAAACCCGCCGCCGCCACCCAGGCCATACAGCAGGTGCGCCAGGGCTTCGCGGTGGCGCTCGCTCATGAACAGGAAGCGCGGGTCGGGGGCAATCGAAAACGGCTCCCGGCCGAGGCCGAAAAACGACGCGTACATGGTGCGAGGATAACGAGGCGGCAGCGGCGTCAAGGGGCGGCCGGCTCGGCCGGCCTGGGGGCGCTCAAGTCCGCCACACGCGCGGCGGCGCGGCGTCCAGCCCCCAGGCCAGCCGCCGCCACTCGGCGCGCACCTGGGCCAGCAGTTGCAGCGCCGGCTCGACGCGCGGCGCCAGCACGCGCAGCACCAGCACTTGCGGCTGCGGCGAGGTGACACCGGTGGTGGCGGCCAGCGGGTCCGCCGCCAGCACAGCCCGGGCGGCTTCGCGCAGTGCCTCCAGCCGTGCTGGCGCGATGGCGCTGCCGCAGGCAAACCACGCCGTCGCCAGCACGCTGTGGCCGGCCCAGCCCAGCGCGGCATGCAACAGCTGGCGATCGGCGGCGGCGATGCGGCCGCGCTCCAGCCACACGCCAGGCAGCTCCAGATGCTGTTGGAACCAGCCACGGTCAAACGGCTGGCCCGATGCCGGCAGGCCCAGCGCGAGGACGTCCCAGCCCAGCATCTCGGCGCCCGCGGCGAGCTCGGCGCGCACCACGTTGTCGGCGCGGCAGCCGGGGTAGGCCAGCGTCTCCAGCGGCAGCCATTCCAGCCGCGCGCCACTGGCCACCTGCAGCGTGGCACTTTGCAGGGCGCGCGGGCCGTCACTGCGGTAGAAGCGCGTGGCACCGGGGGTGGTGACGAGGGCATGGGTACCGGTGTCGAGCCGGGCCTCGATGTGCAGTTCGTCGCCGCCGGCCACGCCACCCGGCGGGTGCACCAGCACGTGGTGGCAGATGCGCGGGCCTTCGGGGTACAGGCGTTGCAGCACACGCAGCGGGCCTTCGTGGCGGTCGTGCGCCGTCGTGCGCTCGCCGTCCAGCGTGTATTGCAGGGCGAGCCGGGCGCACCAGCCGGTGGCGCTCACTGAACTGCCCTGCGCGCAATGCGCTCCGGGATGAGCGCTTGGGAGCGGCCCGGCGCGCTCACTGAACTGCCCTGCGCGCAGTGCGCTCCGGGATGAGCGCTTGGGAGCGGCCCGGCGCGCTCATGGAGCGAGCCGGCTGACGAGTTCGCGCAGCGCCGCCTGGTACTGCTCGGGGGCCTCGCTGTGCAGTCGGCTGTGCGTGCCACCGGGGATCTCGACCCAGCGCACGCCCGCCAGCGCGGCATCGCGCAGGCGGCGGCCCAGCGCCACCGGCACGGTCTTGTCTGCACTGCCGTGCAGCATGAGCAGCGGTGCGTCGATGCGGCCGATGCGCGCCAGCGAGTCGAAATCCAGCGTCGTGAGCCACCCCGCCACGCGGCCCCAGAAGCCCGCCGCGGCGGCCACATCGGGCAGGCGTGTGAAGGTGGATTCGAGCACCAGCGCGCCGTAGTCGGTGCGGTGGCGCAGCCCGCTCGCCAGCGCCACCGCTACCGCGCCGCCCATCGAGTGGCCGAAGATGACGCGCCGGGCGGCGTCGGGTTGCCGGCGCACGAGCTCGGCCCAGGCCAGCGCGGCATCGGCCGTGATGGTGGCCTCGGTCGGCGCGATGGGCGTGCTGTCGCCCCAGCCGCGGTAGTCCACCGCCACGATGGCAAAGCCGGCCTCGCGCAGGGCGTCGATCTTCGAGCGGTTCTGCACCAGGTTGCGAAAGGTGCCGTGCAGATATAGCAGGGTCGGCGCGCGCGGGTTGGCGTGCGGCAGCCACCACAGCGCCAGTTGTTCGGTGGCCGCTTCGGCGCCGGCCACCGGCAGGGTATAGCGCTGGTCGCCGGGCCGCAGCGCCTGCGCAGCCGCCGCTGCGTCGGCCGGGCGCGACGGCGTCGGGCGCAGGGCCAGGCGGTGCTGCTGGGCGTCGAGCCAGGCGCAGCCCTGCAGCGGCAGCAGGCCCACGGCCGCAACCAGCGCTGCGGCGACAATTGCGCCATGAAGCCTCTTTTTCGCCGGCCCTCGAGGGCCATTTTCATGTGCTGCGCCATGGCTGGCGCCGCCGGCGCCGCCGGCGCCGACGACACCTCCGAACTGCTGGGCCCGGGTTACTGGCGGGCGGCCATTTCGCCGCTCTCGCACCACTTTCGCTACAGCGCCGAACATCGCTACGTCTGGGCGCTGGGCGCCGAGCGCCAACGCAGCGACAACTGGCTGGCCGGCGCCTCGTACTTCAGAAATTCCTTCGGCCAGCCCAGCGCCTACATCTACGCGGGCAAGCGCTTCCCGGCCCTGTTCGGCGAGCCACAACTTTTTGCGCAGGCCTCGGCCGGCATGTTGTACGGCTACCGCGGATCGTTCCAGCACAAGGTGCCGCTCAACTACAACGGCTACTCGCCCGGCGCACTGGTCTCGCTGGGCTGGCAGGTCGACAAGCGCTACGCCATCACCGCCCACATGCTCGGCGATGCCGGCCTGATGGTGCAGCTGTCCTTCGACCTGCGCTGAAGTCATCCGCGCGTCGCTTCCTCGCCAGCGGCGGCGGCGATCAGGTTGCGGCGCAAGAGATCGAACAAGGTGCGCGCGATGACCTTCGTGGCGCCGCGCAGGTCGCTCAGCAGCAGATGCTCATCGGCGCGCTTGGCGTTGCTCTCCAGCACGGTGCGCGGGCCGGCACCGTAGATCACCGCCGGCACGCCCTGCGCGGCATAGAGGCGGGCATCGGTATAGAGCGGCGTGCCCGAGGTCGGGATCGCGCAGCCGAAGATCAGCTCGCCGTGCCTGCGCAGCGCGGCCACCAGCGGTGCATTGCCGGCCATCGGCTTGAGCGCGTGCGCCAGCAGCAGGCGCTTGGTCTCGAACCGCACGCCGGGGCTCTGCGCCACGGTGTGCCCGATGAGCGCGCGCACTTCGGCTTCCACCGCCGCGGCGTCTTCTTCGGGGATGAAGCGGCGATCCAGCTTGAGCACCACCTTGCCGGGCACCACGTTGGTGTGGCTGCCGCCTTCGATGCGCCCGACATTGAGGTAGGGGTGGGTGATGCCGGCGACACTGGAGCGGCGCTGGCGCAGCAAGTCGTTGTGGGCATACAGCGCGCTGAGCAACTGGGTGGCGGCCTGCAGCGCATCGACCCCCGTCTCGGGGTAGGCGGCGTGCGAGGCCAGGCCGTGCAGGGTGACTTCCAGCTGCAGGCAGCCGTTGTGCGCCGTCACCACCTGGTAGCTGAAGCCAGCGGCGATCAGCAGGTCGGGCTGGGTGAGCTGGTTCGCCAGCAGCCAGCCTGGGCCGAGTTCGCCGCCGAATTCTTCGTCGTAGGTGAAGTGGAGTTCGACCGCGCCTTGCAGCGGCGCGCCCAGCGACTCGAGTGCACGCAGCGCAAACGCATAGGTCGCGAAGTCGCTCTTGTTCACTGCCGCGGCGCGACCGTAGAGCTTGCCATCCACGATCTCGCCACCGTAAGGGTCGTGGCTCCAGCCCTCACCGGGCGGCACGACGTCGCCGTGCGCGTTGAGGGCGATCACCTTGCCGCCCGCGCCCCAGCGGCGGCGCACGATCAGGTTGGTGATCGACCGCAGGCCATGGTCGTCCAGCAGCGCTTGCGGAATCGGATGCCTTTCGGCCACCAGCCCCATGCCCGCCAGCAGCTCGGCGGTGCGCTGGGCGTGCGCGGCGTTGTCGCCGGGGGGCGTATCCGTGGGCACCTGCACCAGGGCCTGCAGGAAGCGCACCTCGGCGTCGAAATGGGCGTCGATCCAGGCATCGAGCTGGCCATATTCAGTCATGCGCGCGCCAGCCCGTCGAGCAGGTTCATGAAGGCCGCGACGCCGAGCTCGGCATCGTCGGCGGTGATGGTCTCCAGTGGGTTGTGGCTCAGCCCCAGGTTGCCGCCGCGCACGAAGAGCATCGCCTGCGGCATCACCAGGTGCAGCTTCATCGCATCGTGGCCGGCGCCGCTGGGCAGGCGGCACACCGGCAGGCCGAGGGCTTGCACGGCGGCTTGCCAGCGCTGCTGCCAGGCCGGCGCGCTGGGCGCGGCGTCGCTGGCCAGTGTCTGCGCCAGGTTGAAGGTGAGGCCGCGCGCGGCGCAGATGCGCCCCAGCTCGGCCAGCACATCGGCGCCGAGGGCGTCGCGTGCGGCGTTCGTGGTGGCGCGCAAGTCCAGGCTGAACTGGCAGCGACCGGGCACCACATTGATCGAGCCCGCCGGTACCTGCAGCAGGCCCACCGTGCCCACGATATCGGGCACGGCAGCGGCGCGCTGCTCCACGAACAAGGCCAGCTCGGCCACCGCGCAGGCGGCGTCGCGGCGCCGGCCCATCGGCGTGGTGCCGGCGTGGCTGGCGGTGCCCGTCACCTCGCCCAGGTAACGCAGGCTGCCGTTGATCGATGTCACCACGCCCAGCGGCAGATCCTGCTCGCACAGCACCGGGCCCTGCTCGATGTGGACCTCCACGAAACCGAGGTAGCGCGAGGCCTCGCGCCGGCAGGCCGCGATGGCCGCCATCGTGCCGGGAAGGCCGGCCGCCCGCATCGCCTCTTGCATGCTGATGCCGGCGGCGTCGTGCTGGTCCAGCCACGCCGGATCGAAATCACCCACGACCGCACCCGAGCCCAGGAAGGTGGCCGCGTAGCGCTGGCCTTCTTCTTCGGCAAAGGCCACCACCTCCAGGCCGAACGGCAGCCGCCGGCCCGCGCGGTGCAACTCGCGCACGCAGGCGATGGGCACCAGGATGCCGAGCCGGCCGTCGTATTTGCCAGCGTTGCGCACGGTGTCGTAATGCGAGCCCGTGAGCAGGCGCCGCGCTGACGGGTCGCTGCCGTGATAGACGCCCACGACGTTGCCCACCGCGTCGATGTGGGTCTGGTCAAACCCCGCCTCGTCCAGCCACGATTGCAGTTGGCGGGCGCAGGCCTGGTGGGCCGGGGTGAGATAGGTCACGGTGAGTTGGCCGAGCTCCTTGAAGCCAGCGTCGCTGTGGACGGCCAGTGCCTCGGCGGCGTCCCACACCCACTGCCCCAGCGCGGGCGCCAGCACGAATTTGTCATTCAGGCGCAGCTCGGCGATGCGGTGGATCTGGCGCAGCGCTTCGGCAAATTCGAGATCGGCAGGTTGCGCCAGGCGGCGCTCGAAGGTGGCGATGATGTCGGCCCGCGACAGGCCCGCGCCGCGCGGCCCACGCACGGCCAGGATGAAGGGCCAGCCGAACCTGGCGTGGTAGCTGGCGTTGAGCCGCTGGAGGCGCGCAAACTCCTCGGCGCTGCATTCGGTGAGGCCGGCGCGACCCTGTTCGTGGGTGCTCTGGGCGGTCAGGCGCTGGCTGATCATGGCCTTGCCGGCCAGTTCGGGGTGGGCGCGAATCAACGCCAACTGCGCCTCGCGCCCGGCTTCGCGCACGGCCTGCGCCAGCGCGAACTTGAGCGCGGCCAGGCTGGCATACGGGCGGCGCGACCAGGCGGCGCGCGCGACCCAGGGCGAGTGCTCGTAGGTGCCGTCGAGCAGCGCGGTGAAATCACTTTGCGATGCCGCGTTGACGGCGTGCAGGGTCAGCATCGCTAGCCCCAGACGACGGCGGTGGTCGCGTCGAAAGGATGGGTCGCACGCCAGTGGCGCGCGATATCGATGCGCCGCGTGACCCAGACCCGGTCATGCGCCTGCACGTGGTCGAGGAAGCGCTGCAGCGCGCGCATGCGCCCAGGCCGGCCGAGCAGGCGGCAGTGCATGCCGATGCTCATCATCGACGGCCGCTCGTCGCCTTCGGCGTAGTGCACGTCGAAGGCATCGCGCAGATACTGGAAAAACTCGTCGCCGTGGCTGTAGCCTTGCGGCAGCGCAAAGCGCATGTCGTTGCAGTCCAGCGTATAGGGCACGACGAGTTGCGGCACCAGTCCACCGTTGCGCGTGCGCACCTGCAGCCACAGGGGCAGGTCGTCGCCGTAGTAGTCGCTGTCGTATTCAAAGCCGCCATGCTCGGCCACCAGCCGGCGCGTCTGCGGGCTGTCGCGGCCGGTATACCAGCCCAGCGGGCGCTGGCCGGTGAGGCGCTCGATGAGGGCCATGCCGGTGCGCAGGTGCAGGGCCTCGGTGGCCGCATCCACGCCCTGGTAGTTGAGCCAGCGCCAGCCATGGCAGGCGATCTCGTGGCCCGCCTCGACGAAGGCCGCGGTCACCTCGGGGCAGCGCTCGAGCGCCATCGCCACGCCAAAAACGGTGAGCGGCAGGCCGCGCTGCGCGAACTCGCGCAGCAGGCGCCAGACACCGACGCGGGCGCCGTATTCGTAGAGGCTCTCGATGCTCAGGTGGCGCGCGGCATAGGCCGGCGGATTGAACAGTTCGGACAAGAACTGCTCGCTGCCGGCATCGCCATGCAGCACCGAGCTCTCGCCACCCTCTTCAAAGTTGAGCACAAACTGCAGCGCGACACGGGCCTGGCCTGGCCACTGCGCATGCGGCGGGGTGCGGCCGTAGCCTCGCAAGTCCCTCGGGTACGGCGGTGTCATGGTGTGGGCGGGTGGCCTGTATGCCAAACTGTAAGCCATGGGTCACCTCAGCACGCACGTCCTCGACACCGCGCACGGCCGCCCCGCGGCCGGCATGCGCGTCACCCTGCAGCGGCTGGATGCCGGCGGCCCGACCACGCTGCGCACCACCGCGCTGGGCGCCGATGGCCGCGCCGACGGCCCCCTGCTCGCGGCGGGCGATATGGCGGCGGGCCGGTACCGCCTGCTGTTCGAAGTGGCGCCCTACTTCCGCACCCTCGGCGTGGTGCTGCCCGAGCCCGCATTCATCGACACCGTGCAGCTGGACTTCGGCATCGCCGACGCGCTCGGCCACTACCACGTGCCGCTGCTCGTGAGCCCGTGGAGCTACAGCACCTATCGCGGCTCGTAGCCCGGCGCCGCACCTGCGCATGGAAATCTATCTGCTCGACTGGGCCAGCCTGCTGCTGCGTTGGGCGCACGTCATCGTGGCCATCGCGTGGATCGGCTCGTCGTTCTACTTTGTCTTTCTCGACGCCAGCCTGACACCCCCGCAAGACCCCGCCCTGCGCGCCAAGGGCGTGGACGGTGAGCTGTGGGCCGTGCACGGCGGGGGTTTCTACAACCCGCAGAAGTACCTGGTGGCGCCGCGCACGCTGCCCGAACACCTGCACTGGTTTTTCTGGGAGAGCTACTCCACCTGGCTCACCGGCATGGCGCTGTTTGCGGTGCTGTATTTGTTCAACGCCGGCTCGTTTCTGGTCGACAAGAACGTGCACGACTGGTCGCCCGGCGCGGCGGTGGCGGCCGCGCTGGCCTTCCTGGCGGTCTTCTGGTTCGTCTATGACCTGATCTGCCGCAGGCTGGGTGAGCGGCATGGCAGGGTCGGCGGCGACGCCGCCGTCGGCGCGCTGGTATTGCTGTATGTCGTGGCCGCCGCCTGGCTGGCCTGCCAGCTCTTTGCCGGACGCGCCGCCTTCATGATGGTGGGCGCCATGATCGCCACGGCGATGAGCGCCAATGTCTACTTCTGGATCATCCCCGGCCAGCGCAAGGTCATCGCGCAGATGCAGGCCGGCCAGCGTGTGGACGCCATCCACGGCCAGCGCGCCAAGCAGCGCAGCGTGCATAACACCTACTTCACGCTGCCGGTGCTGGTGGCCATGCTCAGCAACCACTACGGCTGGCTCTACCAGGGCCGCGCCAACTGGGTCGTGCTGGTGCTGCTGATGCTGGCCGGGGCACTGATCCGCCACAGCTTCGTGCGGCGCCACCAGGCACTGGTGCAGGGCCGCCGCGTGCCCTGGGAATATGCCGCCGGCGGCATGGCGGTGCTCATCGGCCTGGCCGTGTGGCGCGCCCCGCCACCGCCGCCCGCGGTGCCGGCCCGGGTCTCGCTGGCCCAGGTCAGGGCCGTCGTCGATGCGCGCTGCGTGCTGTGCCACAACGCGGTGGTACAGCAGAAGGGCGTGGCCCTGCACACCCCGCCGCTCATCCGGCAACACGCCCAGGCCGTATACCAGCAGGCCGTGGTGCTGCAGCAGATGCCGCTGAACAACGCCACCCGCATCACCGATACCGAGCGCGCCTTGATCAGGCGCTGGTTCGAGACCGGCGCGCCGGCCGACTGATTGCCGCAGAATCCACGTCGTCGTCACAGGAGGAGCCCCATGAACGGTCAAATGATGCAGCAGCCGCTGCTGATTTCTTCGCTCATCGTCCACGCCGAGCGGCACCATGCCGAGCGCGAGGTCGTCTCGCGGCGCGTCGAGGGCGATATCCACCGCACCACCTACGGCGAGATCGCGACACGCTCGCGCCGCATGGCCAAGGCACTCGCCGCCCTGGGCGTGCAGATGGGCGACCGCGTGGCCACGCTGGCCTGGAACGGCTACCGCCACCTGGAGCTGTACTACGCGGTGAGCGGCTCGGGCGCCGTGCTGCACACGATCAATCCGCGCCTGCATCCGGACCAGATCGTCTATATCGCCGACCACGCCGAGGACCAGGTGCTGTTCTTCGACCTGACCTTCCTGCCGCTGATCCAGGCCGTCGCCGGGCGCTGCAAGACGATCAGGCATTTCGTGGCCATGACCGACCGCGCCCACATGCCGGCGGCTGACGTGGCCGCCAAGATCCCCAACCTGCTGTGCTACGAAGACCTGGTCGAGGCCCAGGATGACCGCTATCAATGGCCCAGCTTCGACGAGAACACCGCGTCGTCGCTGTGCTACACGTCGGGCACCACCGGCAACCCCAAGGGCGTGCTCTACAGCCACCGCAGCACGCTGCTGCACACCTTCGTCATCGCGCTGCCCGATTCACTGAGTTGCTCGGCCAGCGACAGCATCCTGCCGGTGGTGCCGATGTTCCACGTCAACGCCTGGGGCCTGCCCTACGCGGCCTGCATGGTCGGCGCCAAGCTGGTATTTCCGGGGCCCGGGCTGGACGGCAAATCGCTCTACGAGCTTTTCGAAGGCGAGAAGGTCACCGTCTCCGCCGGCGTGCCCACGGTGTGGCAGGCGCTGCTGGCGTATGTGGATGCCAACGGCCTGAAGTTCAGCACCATGCGGCGCACCGTCATCGGCGGCTCCGCCTGCCCACCGGCGATGCTGCGCAAGTTTGGCGACGAATACGGCGTGCACGTGCTGCACGCCTGGGGCATGACCGAGATGAGCCCGGTCGGCACGGTATGCAGCTTCAAGCCCGTGCACCTGGGGCAGACCGCCGACCAGCGCTACGCCGTGATGGCCAAGCAGGGCCGCGCGGTGTATGGCGTGGATCTGAAGATCGTCGACGAAGCCGGCCACGAGTTGCCCTGGGGCAGCGAGACCTCGGGCGACGTGCTGGTGCGCGGGCCGTGGATCATGTCGCAGTATTTCCGCGGCGAAGGCGGCGACCCGCTGCAGTACAGCGACGGCCAGGGCTGGTTCCCGACCGGCGACGTGGCCCGCATCGACGCCGACGGCTATATGCAGATCACCGACCGCAGCAAGGACGTCATCAAATCCGGCGGCGAATGGATCGGCTCCATCGACCTGGAAAATATCGCCATGGCCCACCCCGCCGTGGCGATGGCGGCCTGCATCGCCGCCAAACACCCGAAGTGGGACGAGCGCCCGCTGCTGGTGGTGGTGAGGAAGCCCGGCGTTGAAGTGAGCAAGCAAGAGTTGCTCGGCTTCTTCGAAGGCAAGATCGCCAAGTGGTGGACGCCGGACGACGTGGTCTTTGTCGATGCCATACCGCTGGGCGCCACCGGCAAGATGCAGAAGAACAAGCTGCGCGAGCAGTTCAAGGATCACGTCTTGCCGACGGCATGAGGCCGCTGCAATCGCCCCGCCTGGCCGGCTTCAGAGGTGCGGCGCTGGGCGTCGCCGTGCTAGCGCCTATGGTGGCTGGCGCCGAGGTCTCGAGCGACCCGCTGCTGGGCCTGGGCCTGCGCTCGCGGCCGGCCTACGATGGCGCTGCCGCGCAGCGCACTGAACTGGTCCCGGTGGTGCGGGTCCTCGGCCAGCCGTGGTTCGTGCGCTCGACCCAGGGGCTGCTCGAAGGCGGCCTGCGCGTCCCGCTGGCGCCGGGCCTGCATGGCGGCGCGCAACTCGCCTATGAACCGGGGCGCGATGCGAGCGAATCCACCTTCCTCGTGAACCACGGCGTGGCCACGATCAAGCGCGGCGCGTCGATCGGCGCGCAACTGGAATGGGACCACTCGTTCGGCCCGATGCCGGTGACGCTGCTGGCCCGCCTGCGCCAGCACACCGATGCCGATCTGGGCGCCCAGGCCGACCTGCGCCTGAGCGCCGGCGTCTTCCAGCGTGGCGGCTTCACCGCCGGCATTTTTGCCCAGGCGACCTGGGCCAGCGCCAAATCCGCCGGCGCCTACCACTCGATCACGGCGCAGCAGTCGGCGCGCACCGGGTTGCCAGCCTATGCGGCGGGTGGCGGCTGGTTGTCTGCGGGCTACGGGTTGCTCTGGTCGTTCGACCTGAGCCCGAGCTGGGTCGCGGTCGGCAGCCTGGAGGCGAGACGCCAGCAGGGCGACGCCGCGCGCAGCCCGCTGGCCGAGCGCGCATCGAATCGGTATGCGAGCGCGGGCATCGCCTATCGCTATTGATCCTGCAAGCTGCGGCAGGCCTCGCGCTGCGGGTCGGCCTACTCCCCCGGCATGCGCTGCGGACGCAAGCGCACGCGCTGTTCGGATCGCTTGCGCAGGCGCAGGTTGAGCATCTCGACGACCAGCGAAAACGCCATGCCGAAATAGACGTAGCCGCGGGGCACGTGGTGGCCCAGGCCATCCGCCACCAGCACCACGCCCACCAGCACCAGGAACGACAACGCGAGCATCTTGATCGTCGGGTGGTCGGATACGAAGCGGCCGATCGGGCCGGCAAACGCCATCATCAGCACCACCGACGCCATGACCGCTGCGATCATCACCGGCAGGTCATCGACCATGCCCACCGCGGTGACGATGGAGTCCAGCGAGAACACCAGATCCACCACCATGATCTGCACGATCACCGCGGCAAAGGTGGCCTGCGCTGCGCCGGGGCCACGCGCCTCTTCGCCTTCGAGCGCCTGATGGATTTCACCGGTGCTCTTCCAGATCAGGAACAGGCCGCCGCCAATGAGGATCAGGTCGCGGCCCGAGACGGCCTGCCCCAGCACCGTGAACAGCGGTGCCACCAGGCCGACGACCCAGGCCAGCACCATGAGCAGACCGATGCGCATGAACATGGCCATGAAGAGGCCCAGGCGGCGCGCGGCCTCGCGCCGTGGCTGCGGCAATTTGTCGACCAGGATCGAAATGAAGATGATGTTGTCGATGCCCAGCACGAGCTCGAGCGCGGTCAGCGTGGCCAGGGCGACCCAGGCTTGCGGGTTGGTCAGCAGTTCAGTCATCGGGCCGATTCTGCGGCCCCACGCCGAGTGCGGCCATCGCCCGCACGGCGCTCAAGGCCAGAGCACGACGCCCCAGGTCAGCACCACCCCCAGCAGGCTCAACATGACGGCCGCGCTGCCCAGGTCCTTGGCGCGCCCGAGCAGCGTGTGCGTTTCGATGGAGACCGCGTCGGCCAGCGCCTCGAGCGCCGAGTTGAGCAGTTCAACGATCCACACCAGCACGATGCTGCCGACCATCAGCAGCGCCTGCCAGCGCCCCGGCGCGATCCACAGTGCCAGCAGGATCAGCGGCAGGCCCAGCGCCAGCTCCTGGCGAAAAGCGGCCTCGTGGCGGATCGCGGCGCGCAGGCCGGCCAGCGAATAGACGCCGGCATTCCACACCCGGCGCAGGCCGCCGCTGCTCTTGTAGGCCGATTCGGGCTTCGGGGTCATATCGTCGCTTCCGTCTGTCATTTGAGTGGCGGGCGGTCGCCTTGCCTCATGGGCCCAGCCTGAGTTCCACCGCGAAACCGTGCGCGACCTCGGGCAGGGCCAGCGCACCGCCGTGCGCCCGCGCCACCAGGCCGGCCAGCATCAGGCCCAGGCCGACGGCGCTCTCGGGGTCTTCGGTACCGATGGCGCGCAGCAACTCCAGCCGCCGCTGCGCATCCACGCCCGGGCCATCGTCCACCATCAGCAAGGCATTGGGCGCCGGCGTCGTCAGCACCACGCCGGTGGCGCCGTGGCGCACGGCGTTGTCGAGCAGGTTGAGCAAGGCGGCGGTCAGCAGGTCGGCATCGGCATCGACGGCATGCGTGGCCTGCACCTGCACCGCCAGCCCGGCCACCGGCATGCGCGCCAGCAGCGCGGGCAGGTCCAGCGTCGCACGGTGCAGCTCGACCCCGCTGCGGAATAGCGTCAACAGTGCAGCCACCACGCGCTGCAGCCGGCCGGCCGCGGCCCGCACGCGCAGCAGGCGCGGTTGCAGTTCGGCCGGCGCCTCACGCAGGGCCACCGCCAACTGGGCGTCGATGCCGGCCAGCGGCGTGCGCAGCGCGTGCGCGGCATGGGCCGTGAAGGCACGTTCATGCGCCATCCGGCGCGCCAGCCCGCCGGCCAGCGCGTCGATGGCCGCGTGCACCGGCACCAGCTCGGCGCGCTGGGCCTCGCCGAGCGAGGCCCCTGGCGCCAGCGGGTCGTGCCCAGCCAGCCGCAGCGACAACGCCTGCAAGGGCAGCAGCTCGCTGCGCACGCGCATGCGCAGCCACAGCAGCGCCAGCGCGGCCATCGGCAGCGTGGCCAGGCTGATCGCCAACGCCACTTCCGATTCCGTCTCCTGGCGCTCCTCGCGCGTCTGGGCGACGTAGAGCAGTTGCCCATCGTGCCCCGCTGGCGTGCCGTAGACGCGCCAGCCCGGCACGTCGGCAAAGCCGGCGGAGGGCGTCGCCTGCAGCGCCTGCGCCGGCGCACCCGCAGAGGCCCGCAGGACGTGGGCGCCACCCTGGTGCGCCACCAGTTGCCAGACCAGGCGCTGGCTGTGGTGCTGGCTGCCGGCGCCGGGCGCCGACGCCGGCGGCGCCGCCGCTGCCGGCGCCCAGACCACGGTGGCGGCATCCTGCACCAGCGGGCCGGCCAGCCCTTCGGCGGCGGCCTGCAGGGTGTCGTCGAGCAGTTCGTCAAGCTCGTGCCGCACCGCCAGCCAGGCCGCCAGCGCCAGCGCCGCACCCCACAGCACGGCCCACAGCAGCAGCGAGCGCGCGATGCGGTCGCTGATCGACGGCAAGCCGCTGGGCAGGCGGGCCGGCGCGGTGGAAGGCAGGCCGTTCACAGGCAGCCCCCGATGCGGTAGCCCAACCCGCGCACGGTTTCGATCAGTTCGCGGCCGAGCTTGCGCCGCAGGCTGGAGACATGCACCTCCAGCGCATTGCTGGCGATCTCGGCATCGGAGCCCAGCACGAGGCGCTCCAGGTCGGCCTTGGGCACGATGCGCCCGGCGCGCAGCACCAGGGATTCCAGCAGCGCCCATTCGCGCGCGGTGAGGTCGGCACGTTGGCCGCCACGCCAGGCGCCGCGCGCCACCAGGTCCACCTCGACCTCGCCGCAGCGCACACGCGCCTGCGCCACGCCGGCGCTGCGCCGGCACACGGCGCGCAGCCGCGCCACCAGTTCTTCGGGCGCGAAGGGCTTGATCAGGTAATCGTCGGCGCCGCTGTCGAGGCCGCGGATGCGGTCGCCCAGCAGATCGCGCGCGGTGAGCATGAGGGCCGGCGTGGTGCTGCCGCGCGCGCGCTGCCCGCGCAGCCAGTCCAGCCCCGAGCCGTCTGGCAACTGCCAGTCCACCAGCCAGGCGTCGTAGGGCTCGCCGCGGTAGCACTCGGCTTCGGCCAGCCGCCGGCACCAGTCCACGCCATGGTCCTCGGCGCGCAGGAAGTCGCGCAGGCCTTCGCCGAGGATGTCGTCGTCTTCGATCAGCAGCAGTCGCATCGGGCAGCCAGGAATTCGGCTGCGACACTACCACTGCCAGGCCGCCGGCGCCTTCAGCCGGTGTTCAGCACAACCCCGCACAATCGCGGGATGTCAGCTGTTCCTTCGGCGCGCACGGCGCGCCGGCCCCTCACGATTCCAGCCACCGTCGAGCAACTGCTGCTGGTGGCCAGCCTGTTCTGGGCGCTCGCCGCGAACCGCCTGTTCCTGGGTGCAGCGCTCAAGGATCGCGTGCTCTCCGAGGCCCCCACCTGGGGCTACGCGCTGGCCCTGGTGGCGATGCTGGCGAGCCTGCACTTCCTGGTGCTGGCGCCGCTGGCCTGGCGGCATACGGTCAAGCCGTTGCTGGCGGTGCTGATCGTCGTGACCGCGTTGGCGAGCCACTTCATGCAGGCCTGGGGCGTCTATCTGGATCCGTCGATGATCCGCAACGTGCTGCGCACCGACGTGGCCGAGGCCCGCGAGCTGCTCTCGTGGGCGCTGCTGGCGCATCTGCTGGTCTATGCCGTGCCGCCGCTGTGGCTGCTGTGGCGCGTGCGCATCGTGGCGCGGCCGTGGCTGCGCTCGTCGCTCGTGCGGCTGGCCGTCATGGGCCTGGCGGCTGCGGTCTTCGTGGGCGCGCTGCTGGCGGTCTTTCAGCAGTTCTCGTCGCTCATGCGCAACCACAAGGAGATGCGCTACCTGGTCACCCCGGGCAACGTGCTGTGGTCGGTGGGCGCCGTGCTGGCCGAGCAGACGCGCGGCGCCGCCCGGCCGCGGCTTGCGATAGGGCTCGACGCTGCACTGGGCCCCACCGCGGCGGCACGCAGCAAGCCGCTGCTGGTGGTGATGGTGGTGGGCGAGACCGCGCGCGCGGCCAGTTGGGGGCTGTCTGGCTATGCCCGGCAGACGACGCCGCTGCTCGCCGCGCTGCCGGTGCTCAACTTCAGCCAGGTCACCAGTTGCGGCACCAATACCGAAGTCTCGCTGCCCTGCATGTTTGCGCCGGTCGGCCGGCGCGACTACGACGAGACGCGCATCCGCGGCAGCGAGTCGCTGCTGCATGTGGTGGCGCGCGCCGGCGCGGCGGTGCACTGGCGCGACAACCAGTCCGGCTGCAAGGGGGTGTGCGCCGGGCTGTCGCAGGACGATGTCGCCGCGCTCAACCCGGCCGGCCTGTGCCACGACGGGCGCTGCCTGGACGAAGGCCTGCTCATCGGCCTGGATGCGAGGCTCGCCGCCGCCCGATCGGGCACCGGCACGCAACTGCTGGTATTGCACACGCTGGGCAACCACGGGCCGTCGTACTTTCGCCGCTACCCCGAGGCGTTTGCGCGCTTCCAGCCGGCCTGCCGCAAGGACGACCTGCGCCTGTGCAGCCGCGAGGAAATCGTCAACGCCTACGACAACGCCCTGCTCTATACCGACCACGTGCTGGCCAG
>CXWL01110436.1_pt1 | contig 16044 bp, 19 predicted proteins | sample 590931 | NCBI WGS metagenome assembly CXWL01 (sample SAMEA3498368, study PRJEB10139) | groundwater metagenome | biome: water well; material: biofilm material | place: Germany | collected 2015-04-27 | reverse complement strand
GTAAAAACGATACGCGCGCTACGCAGATCTGGCGTGCTGCAGAGTTGTGTATAACGAGGTGGGTCAAGCGCCCGCCCAGCGCGGCTGAACTGGAATGCTTCTATCTGGAAAGCGCCGCTTGCACTGCCGGCCAATCATGATCCGCCAGGAACCCAAGATGACTTCCCTCGCCCAAGCCGAACCGGATGTCGTGCCCGCCGATGCCGTACCTGCCGCCAGCCTGCTGGCGACGCTGCGCGGCGATGTCGGCTGTGTGTTCGCACGCGACCCGGCGGCGCGCAGCGTGGTGGAAGTGCTGACGATTTACCCCGGTGTGCACGCAGTGCTGTTGCATCGCATCGCGCACGGTCTGTGGCGGCGCCGGCTGCGCTATCTGGCGCGTCTGTTGAGTTTTCTGGCGCGCATGCTGACCCAGATCGACATCCATCCGGGCGCGCGCATCGGGCAGCGCTTTTTCATCGATCATGGCTGCGGCGTGGTGATCGGCGAAACCGCCGAAATCGGCGACGACGTCACGCTCTATCACGGCGTCACGCTCGGGGGCACCACGTGGAGCGCGGGCAAACGTCACCCGACGCTGGGCAGCGGCGTGGTGGTCGGCGCCGGCGCCAAGATCCTCGGCCCGGTCACGCTCGGTGCGAATGTCCGCGTCGCCGCCAATTCGGTGGTGATCGCCGATGTCGCGCCCAACATGACGGTGGTCGGGATCCCGGGACGCGTGGTGCGGCCGAAAGACCAGCGCCGCAACGGCGGCATGATCGACCTCGATCACCACCGCATGCCCGACCCGGTCGGCAAGGCGCTGGCCTGCGTGCTGGAGCGCATCGCCGAACTGGAACAAGGCCTTGCACGCGACGGTACGCCGACGCCGGAAGCCTGCCGTACCTGCGACCCCGACGACTGTATCGAACCGGCGTTCCTCACACCATTCATGCATGGCCCAACAGATGGAGGCAAATCAGAATGAATACCCTGGCCCAAAAACTCAAGCAGCTCTCCGCTGCGGAAGAATTCCTCGAATTCTTCGGCGTGCCGTATGAGCAATCGGTGGTCAACGTCAGCCGCCTGCATATCCTCAAGCGCTTCTACCAGTACACGCGCCAGGAGCGCGGTCTGGATACGCTGGATGAAATCGCGATGTTCAAGCAACTGCGCGCGCTGCTGGCGAACGCATATGAAGACTTTGTGCGCTCCAGCGCCGCGCAGGAAAAAGTGTTCAAGGTATTCCAGGATGCCGAGCACAAGACGGTGTCGCTGGACTCGCTGCGGATGTCGTTGCCGGTCAAGGCTTGAATCCGAGAACAAGCTGAATGTGCAGGAACGGCAGGGCCGCCGGGGCTTTGGCCAGGATCGGCTTGTTGTAGCAGGGACTTTCGCCCCGATCAACGGTCGCATCGCGGCGAAAGCCTGGGCGGCCCCGGCGCTCCTCCAGTTATCAGAATGATTGTTGTCCCAAGTAAGGAGATTCCCATGCATATCGTGGTCTGCATCAAACAGGTTCCGGACAGCGCGCAAATCCGCGTGCACCCGGTCACCAACACCATCATGCGCCAGGGCGTGCCGGCAATCGTCAACCCTTACGACCTGTTCTCGCTGGAAGAAGCGTTGCAGATCAAGGACCGCGTCGGCGGCCGGGTCACGGTGCTGACCATGGGTCCGCCGCAAGCCGAGGCGGCGCTGCGCAAGTGCATCTCGTTCGGCGCCGACGATGCGATCCTGGTCACCGACCGCGCGTTCGCCGGGGCCGACACGCTGGCGACGTCGTATGCGCTGGCGGCGGCGATCACGCAGATTTCGAAGGAGCTGGCGGTCGATATCGTCTTCACCGGCAAGCAAACCATCGACGGCGATACCGCGCAAGTCGGCCCCGGCATCGCCAAGCGGCTCGACCTGCAACTGCTGACCTATGTCTCGAAGATCGAATCGCTCGATCCGATCAAGCGCGACATCGTGATCCAGCGGCGCGCCGAAGGCGGCGTGCAAGTGTTGCAGACCAGGCTGCCCTGCCTGGTCACGATGCTCGAGGGCACCAATGAAATGCGCTTCGCCACCATGGAAAACATGTTCCGCGCCGCGCGCCATCCGATCCGAAAATGGGACCGCGCCGCCGCCGGCATCGACGACGTGTCGAAGATCGGCTTGAAAGGCTCGCCGACCGTGGTGAGCAAGGTGTTCGCGCCGAAGCCGAGCGCGCGCCGCGCCGAGATCATCGAAACCGACGGCGACGATCCGCGCGACCTGACGGTGACCCTGGTCGGCAAACTCTTCACCCAGCACCCGAAGCTGGGCGAAGCCATCGTCAAGCAAGCGGCCTGACATCAACCTACGCGAGGCAGAACATGGGCGAACAAAAAGCCGCGACGCCGGCAAAGAAAGCCGGCAAGGGCAAATACGAGCTGGACGACAGGCTCAAGGCATACCAGGGCGTGTGGGTCTTCATCGAACACGAGCGTGGCGAAGTGCATCCGGTCTCGTGGGAATTGCTGGGCGAAGGCCGCAAGCTGGCCGACACGCTCGGCGTCACCTTGTCGGGTGTGCTACTGGGTGCGCCGGATCTCGCCACGCGGCATTTTTGCGAAGAAGCGTTTTATCACGGCGCCGACTCGTGCTACCTGATGGCCGACCCGATCCTGTCGGCTTACCGCAATCAACCATTCACCAAGGGCCTCACCGACCTGGTCAACACTTACCAGCCGGAGATCCTGCTGCTCGGCGCGACCGCGCAAGGACGCGACCTGGCCGGCAGCGTCGCCACCACCTTGAAGACCGGCCTCACCGCCGACTGCACCGAACTGAACATCGACATGGAAAACCGCAGCATGGCGGCGTCGCGTCCGACCTTCGGCGGCAGCCTGCTGTGCACGATCCTGACCCTGAACTACCGGCCGCAGATGGCCACGGTGCGGCCGCGCGTGATGGCGATGCCGGACCGCGACACCACGCGCCGCGGCACGATCATCGAACATCCGCTGGCGATGATCGAGACCGACATCATCACCAAGGTGCTCGCATACATCCCGGACGCCAAGCAGGACAGGCCGCAACTGGCATTCGCCGATATCATCGTCGCCGGCGGACGCGGCATGAAGAAGGCCGAGAATTTCCAGTTGATCTGGGACCTGGCCCTCGTGCTGGGCGCCGAGGTCGGCGCCTCGCGTCCGGTGGTGCAGGCCAACTGGGTCGAACTCGATCGCCAGGTCGGGCAATCCGGCAAGACGGTGCGGCCCAAGCTGTACATCGCCGCCGGCATTTCCGGCGCGGTGCAGCACCGGGTCGGCATGGCCGATTCGGACGTGATCATCGCCATCAACAGCGATCCGAACGCACCGATTTTCGAGTTCGCCAGTTACGGCATCGTCGGCAATGCGATGAGCATTTTGCCGGCCTTGACCGAGGCGTTCAAGCAGCAGCTTGCGGTGGCGAGGATGGCGGGCTAATGCGAATTCGTAGTTGCAGCTTAAGGAGAACACCATGACAGAAAGATTTGACGCAATCGTCGTCGGCGCCGGCCCTTCCGGCAACGCCTGTGCCTACACCATGGCCAAGGCCGGGCTGAAGGTGCTGCAGATCGAACGCGGCGAGTATCCGGGCTCGAAGAATGTGCAGGGCGCGATCCTGTATTCGGACGCGCTGGAGCGGATCATCCCCGACTTCCGCGACGACGCGCCCCTGGAACGCCACATCGTCGAGCAGCGCATGTGGGTGCTGGACGAGCAGTCCTACGTCGGCGGCCAATACCGCTCGGAGGATTTCAACAAGCCGCCCTACAACCGCTACACCATCATCCGCGCCCAGTTCGATAAATGGTTTTCGCAAAAGGTGCAGGAAGCCGGCGCGTTGCTGATTTGCGAAACCACGGTGACCGACCTGCTGATCGATGGCGGATGTGTGGTCGGCGTGCAAACCGACCGCGTCGGCGGTTCGATCTATGCCGATATCGTGGTGCTGGCCGACGGCGTCAACTCGGTGCTGGCGCGCAAGGCCGGCTTCCGGCCCGAACTCGATCCGGGCGACGTCGCGCTGGCGGTCAAGGAAATCCACTTCATGCCGGAGGAAACCGTCGACAGCCGCTTCAACGTCACGGGCGAGGCCGGCGTCGTGATCGAGATGGTCGGCAAGATCACCAAGGGCATGATGGGCACCGGCTTCCTGTACACCAACAAGGAATCGCTGACCATCGGCGTCGGCTGCATGCTGTCCGATTTCAAGAAGCAGAAATGCACGCCGTATCAGTTGCTGGAAGAAATGAAGGCGCATCCGGCGATCGCACCGCTGCTTGCCGGCGGCGAGATGAAGGAATACGCGGCGCACCTGATCCCCGAGGGCGGCTACAACGCGATCCCGCAGATCGTCGGCAACGGCTGGCTGATCGTCGGCGACTCCGGCATGTTCGTCAACGCGGTGCATCGCGAAGGCTCGAATCTGGCGATGACCAGCGGCCGGCTGGCGGCGGAAACCATCGCCGCGCTGCGCGATGAAGACAAGCCGTTCTCCGCGAAAAATCTGGCGCGCTACCGCAGAGCTCTGGACGACAGCTTCGTGATGAAGGACATGAAGAAGTACCGCAACATGCCTGGCATCTTCCACCGCAACCCGCAATTCCTGAACACCTATCCGGAACTGCTGAACCAGGCGGCGCACAGCATGTTGAGGGTCGATGGTATCGACAAGAAGACCAAGGAGCGCGATATCCGGCGCAATTTCATCCATAAGCGCTCGCTATCCGGCATGGTCGGCGACGCCTTCAAGATGTGGAGGGCTTTCGAATGAGCACCGTAAAAGTCGAGGAAAAACTGTTCCAGAATCGCTACAAGGTCGACAGCGGCCGTCCGCATATCGCGATCAAGGACCAGAAAATCTGCGCCGATGATTGCCAGACCCAGCAATGCACGGTGTGCTGCCCGGCCGGTTGCTACACGCTGGAAGGCGGCGGCCAGATCCAGTTGACCACCGACGGCTGCCTGGAATGCGGCACTTGCCGCGTGATCTGCACCGAGCACCGCAACGTTGACTGGGAATATCCGCGCGGCGGCTACGGGATTTTATTCAAGTTCGGCTGAGTAGCGCGATACGAAATGCAGGAGCGGCTTCGGCCGCGTGCTCGTTGATCAAGCGTTGATCGCGGCTACAGCCGCTCCTGCACGCAGCCAGTCCGACCCAATCTGATTTAACTCTTTTCGACAGGACCCCACCATGCCCCGCCCAAAAAAACACGTCTTCGTCTGCACCCAAAACCGCCCCGCAAACCACCCGCGCGGCGCCTGCGCGCACAAGGACAGCGGTGAGCTTTTGCAGGCCTTCTGGGCCGAGCTGCAAAAGCGCAATGCCCACGACACGATCGCTATCACCCATTCCGGTTGCCTCGGTCCGTGCGACCAGGGCGCGAACGTGCTGGTCTACCCGGAAGGGGTGTTGTACGGCAAGGTCAGCAAGGACGACGTGGCCGAAATCTTCGACAGCCATTTGCAGGGCGGCGAGCCGGTGACACGGCTGCTGGTGGCATCCGACATCTGGTGACGTCGCAATGATTCCCGAACACTTTCCATTCGCGCGGGAAGTGCCGCCGGTGATCGCGAAGCTGCTGCAGGATGCAGCCACCGCGTTTGCGCAGACGCATCACGCCGAAGCGATCCTGTGGAGCGCACAGGCGATCGACCCGGGCTGCTTGCCGGTATATTTTTCGCTCTACAAGTTCTACTTCTACAAAGGACGCCTGGACATGGCCGAACGGGTCGCGCGCCAAGCGTTGACGGTGTCCGCCCGCCACGGCGGATTCGATGCGGACTGGCGCACGGTCGACATCCTCAGCGCCGACTGGTGCAACCGCTGCGGCCCGCCCCATTTCTATCTGTTCAGCCTGAAGGCGCTCGCGTTCATTTGCCTGCGGCGCACGCGCGCGGAGGAGAGCGGCGAGATTCTCGACAAGCTGGCCGAGATTGATCCGGAAGACAGCGTCGGTGCCGGCGTGATTCGCGATTTGATGCGTGGATCCGCCTGTTGATGCGGCAAGCTGCGGCGTTCATTTTTTCCCTGTGCAGATGATTTATCGCGAACAAAAAATGCACGCTGCGCCGCCGTCACTGCACTATGCAGCGCAAAATTCACGCTTCAGTAGCTGCATCGACCAAGCGCGCCCCAGCATTGCCCGCAAATGGCTCAAGCTGTAGGCATGGGCCGACCAGCTTGATCATTGCCACAAGCGGTTCTTTGGCCGGGCTCCTGAAATGACGGAAGAAGCGGCGCTGGAGCGTTGATCCGGGTGCTGGCGGCCTGGCTGCTCTACCAGGCCGCCTGCCTCACGCCAGCAAAGCCACCGACTTGATCTGCGCCCACACCTGCTTGCCCGGCGCCAGCTCCAACTGATCGCGCGAGCGTCGCGTGATGCGTGCCAGCAGCGCGGTGCCTCCGGCGTCGAGCCGCACCAGTACATGGGCCGGATGTGCTGCGTCAACCATTTCCACCACCGTCACTTCGACCCGGTTCAGGATGCTGCTGTCGTCATGCGCGGCGAGCGCCAGGCTGACATCGCGCGCATGCACCTGCAGTCGCAGCCGCTTGCCGATCGCGATCTCGCGCCGCGGCACGAAGATCACGCCGCCGCCGAAATCGAGCCGCATCAGATGGTAGCGCGGTTCATGCTGCCCGACTGTCGCGGCGATCACCACCGCCGCATCGTCGGCAAACGCAGTCGGCAGATCTAGCCGTGCCAGCAATTCCGGCAACGGTCCGCTGGCCAGCACCCGGCCGCTCTCGAGCAGCACCAGATGATCGGCCAGGCGCGCCACTTCGTCCGGCTGGTGGCTGACATACAGGATCGGGATCGCCAGCTGGTCGTGCAGGCGCTCCAGGTAGGGCAGGATTTCCTGCTTGCGCGCGACATCGAGCGCCGCCAGCGGCTCGTCCATCAGCAACAGCTTCGGGCTGGTCAACAGCGCGCGTGCGATCGCCACCCGCTGCCGCTCGCCACCGGACAACCTGGCCGGCATGCGCTGCAGCAGGTGGCCGATGCCGAGCAGGTCTATCGTCTGCTGCCAGCTCGCCCTGCCCCCTGCAACATCGTAGCGCTTCAAACCGTACTCCAGATTGCGCGCGACCGACAGGTGGGAAAACAGGCTGGCTTCCTGAAACACGTAGCCGAGCGCACGTTTGTGGGTCGGCAGGAACAGCCGTCGGTCGGCGTCTTGCCAGACTTCGCCATTGACCGCCAGATAGCCGGAACTTGCGCGCTCCAGCCCGGCAATGCAGCGCAAGACGGTGGTCTTGCCGGAGCCGGACTGGCCGAACAATGCGCTCACGCCACGACCCGGCAGCGCGAGATCGACCTCCAGCCGAAAACCAGCCTGGCCCGGATATTCGATGGTGAAACAGGCGGCAATACCCGAGTTCATGCCTGACCCTTCATGCTCGCCCCTTGCCCCGGCTGCGGCCGGCCCGGTTCATCACCAGCAGCACCACAAACGAAAACACCAGCATCGCACCGGCCAGCCAGTGCGCTTGCGCGTATTCGAACGCTTCGACATGGTCGTAGACCTGCATCGACAGCACGCGCGTCTTGCCAGGAATGTTCCCGCCTATCATCAGCACCACACCAAACTCACCGACCGTGTGGGCAAAGCCGAGCACTGCGGCAGTGACGAAACCGGGCGCGGCCAGCGGCACCGCAACCGTAAAAAAGGCATCGAGCGGCGACGCGCGCAAACTGGCCGCGACTTCCAGCGGACGCGGGCCGATTGCCTCGAACGCGTTCTGCAAGGGCTGCACCACGAACGGCAGCGAATACAGCACCGAGGCCAGCACCAGGCCGCTGAAGGTGAACGGCAGCAAGCCGAGGCCGAGCGCCTGCGTGACATGGCCGAGCGGGCCGTTCGGGCCGAGCGCCACCAACAGGTAAAAGCCGAGCACCGTGGGCGGCAGCACCAGCGGCAGCGCCACCAGCGCGCCGATCCAGTCCTTGGCGCGCGAACGGCTGCGCGCCAGCCACCAGGCGAGCGGTGTGCCGAGCACCAGCAGCAAGCAAGTCACGATGGACGCCAGCGCCAGCGTCAGGCGAATCGCGCCCCAGTCTTCAGTGGTGAGGCTCATCTACTTTCCGAGCTCGTACCCAAACGACTGGATCACGGCGCGCGCCGGCGCGCTCCTGAGATAACTGAGCAAGGCCAGCGCGGCCGGTTTGCCGCGCCCCTTTTCCAGCAACACCGCGTCCTGCAGGATCGGACGGTACAGATTGGCCGGCACGATCCAGCCGGAGCCCTCGTTGATCTTGCCGTCCTTGACTACCTGCGACAGCGACACGAAGCCGAGCAAGGCATTGCCGCTGGCGGTGAATTGGTATGCCTGGCTGATATTTTCCGCCTGCACGATCTTGGCTTGCAGTGCGTCCCGCACCTCGAGAGCCTGCATGGTTTGAAGCGCCGCCGCACCGTAGGGCGCGAGCTTCGGGTTGGCCAGCGCCAGATGATCGAACGCCCCCTTCTTCAACACCTCGCCCTTGTCGTCCACCGCGCCCGGTCTGGCGCTCCATAGCACCAGTTTGCCGCGTGCGTAGGTAAACCGCGACCCGGCGACCGCCGCCCCTTCCTGCTCCAGCCTGAGCGGAATTTCTTCGTCCGCGGCCAGCAAGACCTCGAACGGCGCGCCATTTCTTATTTGCGCGTAAAACTTGCCGGTGGCGCCGAAGGTCGCGACGATCTTGTGGCCGGTAGCCTGCGCGAAGCCGGGTGCGAGTTTTTGCAGCGGCTGGGTGAAGTTGGCAGCCACCGCGAGCTGGACTTCGTCAGCGCGCGCGGAGCCAAGCGAAGCGCCCAGACCCAGCAGCAGGAACATTTGTCGGATGGTGCGTCGCATGGGCTGGCCCTTTCAATTATAAAAAATGGTCCCGCGCCAATTGGCATGCCGATGTGCCGCTTCGCGGAGGCATTGAATACGATAGCCAGATCCTGCCCGCCTTAGCGCGCAAAAAAACCCGTTGCATCTTCCGGCCCAAAGCATTGCAAATAGTCGGCACAACTGCCGCAACTCGGCGAATTGCACAGCAAAAGCCCCTCGCGTTCGCACAGTTGACGGTAGAAAAACTTCTTCCATTTCATGTCGCCGCTATTGCGTTCGGCCAGGCCGGCGAAGTGATGCTTGATCAGCCAGGACAACACGCTGCGATCGGGCAAACCCATGTCTTGCCAAAGATGGTTGGCGCCCATGCAGGCGGTGGCCACTGCATGCGCCAGCCAGGTACTTTCCTGATCGTCGAGCGTACGGTGCTCCAGCAGCAATGCCAACAGATCTTCGAACTCGTCGATTGGCGGCGGCGGGCTGGCGCCGGCATAGGCCTTCAGCGGGCATTGGAGATCCGGGAAATAGCGCTCGCGGATCGCCGCCAGCGCAACATCGTCGAGCGCGGCGATCGGCACGTTGTACGGTGGCGGCCGTTGCGGCGCCAGCGCGATCGAGCCGGCGAAGGCCAGCGTCACCGCATGGTCCGGATGACGCGCCGCCTCGATCAATTCCACATATCCTGCTTCACTGTGAGTCATGGCTTTCCTTCCCAAACCGGACGAGCCGGATTACAAAACGGCCGGATGCAGGAGCGGCGGGGCCGCCGTTGCTGCCATTCATTCTGATGTTGCAATCAAACGTCCGCCGCCGCATGCGTGTAACACTTCTTCGGACATATCTTCGAACACGCTTCGCAGCCAACACAATTTTCCTGGTGAGCAACGGTCATCACCTTCTTCTCGTACTCTTCGTCCTCGTCGCCATCCGGACCGACGGAGACGCGCTCGCCCTCATCGTTGATGCCGACCAGTTCCAGCACATCGCGGGCGCAGACCTTGAAGCAGCGGCCGCAGCCTATGCATTTTTCTTCGTTGATTGCCTCGACGAATTTCGGCGTCCACAGTTCGCCGCCGGGCAGCGTGACAGTAAAAGTAGCCATGGCTGTTTCCTCTCGATCGAACTCAGGCGCCGGCAGCGGCCAGCGCCTTGCGCGCCTCGGTCAGCGCGGCGTGCGCTTCATAGGTTTTTTTTGCGACTTCCGGAATTTTTTCCCAGCCGGTCGGCAGCTCTTCCGACAAGTCGTGCAAATCCATCTTCAATGCGGTGGCTTGCTGGTTGAGTTTTTTCACTTGCGCCTTGAGCGCTTCGATGTCCTGCATTTCTTTCTCCGAAGGTTTCAAACCTACCCGTAATTCACCACATCCGGAAACCGACGAATCATCTCCACCCCGGAAGCGACCAGCTTCTCGCCTTCCGCCGCCAGCTTGTCCATGCTCTCGAACCCGAAGCGATGCACGTCGCGCAGGTGCTTGTTGACCACCACCAGGCGCCCCGCCATCAGCACCATGCGCCCGAAGCCTTCATGCGACATCTTCATCATCGGCGTTGCGATGCTGCCGGTCTGGCGTTCGATCGCCAGGCCGACCGCGTTGTAGAACAGCTCCAGCCGCCACAGGGTTTCCGGGTCGGGGTCGCCGATGATCGGCATCGCGCGCCGTTGTTCACGCGTGATGATGTAAGGCGCCAGCAGCGTCTCGTCGGTCTTGCCTTCCCACGCGCCGTGGGTATCCTGCGCGCGCCATTGCTTGATCAATTCCTTGACGAACGCGGTGTCGATCGGCGCGATCGCTTCGAGTGTTGCGGGATCAGTCATGGCTTGCCTCTTCTTCGTAGTTGAATTCGCGTTCCTGTCCCTTTTGCATCGCCTTGCGCAGCCATGGCGGCGGTGTGCCGTTCACCACATCCTGCAGCTTGTCGAGGATATCGAGGATGGCCTCGGCCTGGGCCACCTTGACCGGATGGATCTTGTTGGCGACCACGCGCGCCGCGCCCGAGCCGCCGATTGCGGCGACGTACAGGATCGCGCAATCCTTGATCGCGTCGATCTTCGGCGCCAGCTTGTCTTCGTCGCCGTCTTCCTTCAGGTCGCCGTCGAAGCTGAAGGTTTCGACGAAGGCGTAACCGGCCGATGTGATGTCATACACCGCGATATTCTTGGCCCAGCCGAAGTGGGCATCGACCCGCTGCAGGTCTTGCGTTGCAAATGCGATTTTCATGATGGATTCCCTTGAAAGAAAGTTGAATGCAGCGTTACTGCGTCAAGCGTGCTTTGCGGCAGGCGCCAGCTATCCGGATTGCGCTCATGGGTGTCAGACAGGAACAGGTTGCCGACATCGAAGATCAGCCCGCGCGTGCCGCGATAGCCGACCGACAGCCGGTGGCCGGCGCCGAGGCGGTCGAACAGCGGCAAGCCGGCGCGGTGAAACGGGATATGCAGGCGCTGCGCCGCTTGCCGGCCATGCGAATGCGTGATCATCAGGTCGCAGCCGGTTGCGCCCTGCTCCAGGTCTTCGAGGTCGCCGATCATGACTTGTTCGATCGCCAGCTGCGCGAATGCAGGCGAGCCGGTGGTGGTGATCGCGGAAGTGATTTCGCAACCCATTTCCAGCAGCCAGGACGCCAGCGCGATCAACAGGTCCGGCTCGGCGCCGATCGCGACCTTCTTGCCGCCGAAGAAAAAGTGGCCATCCAGCATCGCGTCCTGCAACTGGCTGCGCAGACGCCGGTATTTGTGCGCAATCGGCGCGCCCGACAATTGCGCCAGATAAGCCAGAAAACGGTCATTGACTTCGAGCCCGGTCAGGCGCTCGAACAGCACAAAGGGCACTTCTGTAATGTCCTGCAAAGCCTGGGCTGCAGCGCGCATCTGCTCGCCGATCGCGATCGTCGCCACCGAGCCGCCCAGCGCCTTCATCTCGTCCAACGTGGTGCCGCCCATCGTGGTCGGACTGAATTCATCCGACATGTGGCCGTCGAGTGAAGCGGAGAGGTCGGGCAGCACGATCGCCGACAGGCCGAAGGACTCGATGATCTCGCGCACTTCCTCGATGTCGGCCGGGGTCAGGTGACAACCGGCCAGCACATTGACTTGCTTCAAATTCTTTTCGACGACCGGTGCAGCCAGCGCGCGGATCATCGCCTCGACCGCTTTCGCCCAACCGTCCTGGAACGCGCCGACGTAGTCCGGTGTCGAGACATACGCGAGCGCGGTGTCGGCGATTTCAGGATGGCGCCGGCGAATGATTTCCAGATAGCCGTCGACATCGTCGCCCTTGGTTTCAGTCAGGCCGGTGGAACAGATCGCGATCAGATCCGGTTTTGCCCGCTGGCGAATATTCAGAATCGCCTTCTCGACATTTTCCAGGCCGCCCATGATGCTGGAGACCTCATTCATCGCCGTCGTCTGCAGCGGAATCGCTTCGCGGAAGTGGCGCACCAGCAGCACCAGGCCGAACGAGGTACATCCCTGGGAGCCGTGCATCACCGGCATGCACCGGTTCATGCCGAGGAACGCATACGCCGCGCCGAGCGGCTGGCTCATCTTCAGCGGATTGACGGCAGCGGACTTATTGGCGGATCTGACGGTGGCCATGCTTATTTCACTCCCACGGCGCAGGCAAGCGCACTTGCTGCCACACCGGGCTATACAGCGTCTTGTCGATTTCCTCGACCAGCGTGATCATGCCTTCGTAACCGGCATATGCGTGGTGGCGCTCCTGGTTGATGTCGAGCCAGGGCATCTTGGCTTTCAACGCGACGAATTGGGAACGCCCGCCGGACAGCATGATGTCGGCGCGCGCCTCCTTCAGCATCGCGTACATTTCGCGCGGCGTCATGTCGTCGATCATGTGCGCTTCGTCGCCCATGATTTCCTTGATGCGGTCCTTGTCTTCCCTGGTCGATTTCTTGACGCTGGTGCCGACGATCTCGATTCCGACTTCCTGCAGCGCCGCCACCACCGACCACGATTTGACGCCGCCGGTGATCAGCAGCACGCGCTTGCCGGCCAGCCGCTTCTTGAACGGTTCGAGCCGGGCCCAGGCGCGCGCCTCTTCGATCGCGACCAGCGCCTCGGTGCGCCCGATGATGTCGTCCGGCGCGCCCTGCTGCACCAGCAGTTTCGCGATTTCACGCAGCGAGTCGGAGACATCGCCGATGCCGTAGAACGAGCCTTCGAAAAACGGAATGTTGTAGCGCTCTTCCATCTTGCGCGCGATATTGATCATCGCCTTCGAGCACACCATCATCGCCGCCCTGGCGCGGTGCGACGACGCGACTTCGTGGTAACGCGCGTCGCCGCTGATGCAGGCCAGCACGCGCACCCCGATCGCATCGAGCAAGGGCTTGACCTGCCACAGTTCGCCCGACAGGTTGTATTCGCCGATGATGTTGATGTCGTAAGGCGTGGTGAATTCCGGCTCGGCGGTGCCGATCACGTAATCGAGCAGCGCTTCGCCGCCGAGCTTGTTGCCGAGGTTCTTGACGCCGGCGAAACCGGGTGAATTTACCGGGATGACAGGTTTGCCGAACTTGGCGCTGGCGGCCTTGCAGACCGCCTCGATATCGTCGCCGATCAGCGCTGTGACGCAGGTTTGATAGACGAAGACCGCGGGCGGGTCGTATTTCTCGATGATTTCACGGACCGCCTTGTACAGGCGTTTCTCGCCGCCGTAGACGACATCGAGTTCGCCGATGTCGGTGGTGAATCCGGTGCGATAAGTCTGCACGCCGGACGATAGCGCATGCCGGTTATCCCAGGAGTTTCCCTCGCAGGCGATCGGGCCGTGCACCAGGTGCGCGACATCGACGATCGGCTGCAGGGCGATCTTGGCGCCGTCGAACGCGCAACCGCCGGCGGCAGCGCCGGGCGCCAGTTGCTTGGTGCAACCCTTCTTGCGTTCCTTCTCCGACTTGCCCTGATTCTTGTCGCAGGCAGGCTCGTCGAAGACGTCCTGGATCTTGGCTTTCAATGCAGTCATGAAACGCCTCCGTCAAACCACCTTGGCACAATAAGACGACGGATTGCGGGAGCCGCTTTAGCCGCGCCAGTGCGCAAACAAGCGGGGCCAAGGCCGTGGCGGCTCAACCCCTGCTGCAATCCCATCATCCGATACAAGTACGCTTTTTCATTCAGGATGGGCACGGCCTCACCGTGCCGATCCTTTAACGAATGATGTCGTACGAGTAGTCCGTCTTGCCCGGGATAATCGTGTTGGCATCGAGCGTCTCGAAGAACTCATCGAGAATCATCACCAGCACGCGCATCGCACCTTCGTAGCCCCACACCGGGAAACGGTGGTAGTGGTGACGGTCGAAGATCGGGAATACCAGGCGGATCAGCGGCACGCCGCAATCGCGCTCGAGGTACTTGCCGTAGGTGTTACCGATCAGGAAATCGACCGGTTCGGTGAACAGCAGCGAACGCATATGCCACAGGTCGCGCTTCGGGTAGACCTTGCAGTTCTTGCCGAACGGCGAAGCATCAAACAATGCCTGCACCTTGGCGGCCCATGCGTCGTCGCCATTGGTGGACAGCACATGCGTCGGTTCGCAGCCGAGTTCGAGCAGGAATTGCGTCAAGCCGAGCATCATGTCGGGGTCGCCGTACAGCGCGAATTTCTTGCCGTGCAGGTGGGCCTGCGAATCGGCGATCGCATCGACCAGGCGGCCGCGCTCCAGTTCCAGCTCGGGCGAAATCGGCTTGCCGGACAGGCGCGATAGCTCCATCAGGAATTGGTCGGTACCGGTCACGCCCATCGGGTGGTTCAGCGCAACGACTTCCTGGCCCTTCTCGGCAATGTACTTGGCGGTCTTGAGCGTGCTGAATTCCTGGAACACGACGGTCGCCTTCGAATGCAAGGCCGCGACCACCTGTTCCTTGCTGGTGCCGCCGTTGTACATGCGGAACTCACCATCGGTCGGGGTGTTCCATACATCGGACGGATCGCAGACGATGTTGTAGTTCACATCCATCGACTTGAAGATGCGCTTGATTTCCGGCATGTTGCCGACCACGAAGCCATCGAAGCCGCCGATGAAGTTGATGACGTCGTTCGGCGTCCTTTCGAGCTTCGGCGCGGTGCCGGCCTTGCCGTCCCAGAAGTGGGTCAGCACGCCCTTCAACGCGTTGTCGTAGCCGGTGATGTGGCTGCCGACGAAGGCCGGCGTATGCGCGAACGGCACGTCGTATTCGGCCGGCACGCTGCCCTTTTCCTTCGCGTTCTTGATGAAGGAATCGAGGTCGTCGCCGATCACTTCCGCCATGCAGGTGGTCGATACCGCGATCATGTCCGGCTTGTACAGGCTGAGCGTATTGGCCAGGCCGTCGATCATGTTGTTGAGGCCGCCGAACACCGCCGCATCCTCGGTCATCGAGGACGACACGCAGGATGTCGGCTCCTTGAAGTGGCGCGAAAAATGCGAGCGGTAGTAGGCGACGCAACCCTGCGACCCATGCACGAAGGGCAGCGTGTTCTTGAATCCGACTGCGGCGAAGACCGCGCCCAGCGGCTGGCAGGCTTTGGCCGGGTTGACCGTCAGAGCTTCCCGGGCAAAATTCTTTTCCTGGTATTCCTTGGTCTTGGTCCATTCGCGCACGTCCAGGACTTTTTCCACGGGAACGGAAAATTCAAAATCCCTCTTTTTATTTTCGAACAGTTCCACGTATTCCGGTTGGCGAAACAGGGTCTCGTGGTCCAGAATGTTGTCGGCATTTTGCGGCATGATGTTAGTCCTCTAAATCAAATGATGTGGTTCAAATTCAACTCTTCCACGGCGCCTTGGTCAAACCCCAGACCGGGCTGTTGATCGCCATATCCATGTCGCGGGCGAAGATGCCGAAGCCGTCGTAGCCGTGATACGGACCCGAGTAATCCCAGGAGTGCATCTGGCGGAACGGCACGCCCATTTTCTGGAACACATACTTTTCCTTGATGCCGGAACCGACCAGGTCGGGCTGGATCTTCTCGACGAATTTCTCGAACTCGTAGCCGGTGACGTCGTCATAGATCAGCGTGCCGTCCTTGACGTAATGCGTGGTGCGCTGATAGTCGTCGTTGTGGCCGAATTCGTAACCGGTGCCGACCACGTTCATGCCGAGGTCTTCGTAGGCGCCGATCACGTGGCGCGGACGCAGGCCGCCGACGAACAGCATCACGGTCTTGCCTTCCAGACGTGGCCGGTACTTGGCGATCACCGCCTCGGTCAAGGCTTTGT
>CXWL01123438.1_pt1 | contig 16049 bp, 17 predicted proteins | sample 590931 | NCBI WGS metagenome assembly CXWL01 (sample SAMEA3498368, study PRJEB10139) | groundwater metagenome | biome: water well; material: biofilm material | place: Germany | collected 2015-04-27 | reverse complement strand
ATGGTAGACAGTGTCTACGTGCCAGGTTTTCATCACGTCCAGCAACTTGTCTGGATTGCGTACGGAACCGAGAATAGGCAACAGATGAACCGGTAGTGATTCCCGTGCGATGCGCTGCTCTAGTTCAGACAAAATGCTGTAGAGATTAAATTCACTATGATCTAGCAGTAACAACGTTGTTGGCCGCAAAGCCAGGATTTGCCGGCAAAGTTCTGAACCGATTGAACCACCTGCTCCAGTAACAAGAACCGACTGCCCCTTGATGCAGTGCTCGAGCAACTCTCCCTGAGCAGCTACGGAGTCACGGCCGAGCAAGTCAGCAATGTCTACTTCCTGAATATCATCGACCTTGACTCTACCACTCGCCAGATCCATGAAACCCGGCACACTTCGAACATGCAGCGGAAAACCTTCAAGGAACGAGAGGATCTCACGGCGACGGCCTCTGTTGGACGACGGAATCGCAAGAAGGACCTCTTGAGCACCGGTAACGTCGATCATTCGCTGGATTTGCTCGGGATTGTAGACATGCAGGCCTGAGATTATCCGCTCGGCGATGCCTTTATCATCATCAATGAATGCTACCGGGCGCATGGCCCGCCCAATGCGTAATGCCGCAACAAGCTGATTCCCTGCGGCACCGGCGCCATAAACTGCCACTCTCGGGAGACCATCATCTCGGCTCGTAAAGGGCACATGCTGAACAGCTGTAAACCAGTCTCCCAAGAAGTACTGACGCATTGCCAAACGCAAACCGCCAATCATGATCAGACTCAACCACCAGTAATTGAAGATGATCGAGCGTGGGATGATATTTTGGTGGTTGCTGTACCAGTAGACGATCACCCCAAGAATCAGGGATGACAAGCTCACAGCCTTGATAATGGCGATCAGTGCGTCATTGCCGAAATAGCGCATCACAGCACGATACATGCCAAAGCGGATGAACAAAGGTATGGCAACCACTGGAGCAATCAGGAATAGCCAGGGGTGAGCAATAAACGGATTTGCCATCTCATCAATGCCAAGACGAACAACGAACGCCAGCCACAGGGTGACCCAAACCAGAACGACGTCGGCCGAAACCTGAATCAGTCGCTTCTGGCGGCGTGGTAGCCCGACTAAATGAGCTCGTAACCTCTCCATAAACGCTTCAAACACCTTGTCCCGCTCCTAAACTGGATATGACTCGATCATTGTACCTATTCGGGCACCCACGACACCCGCTAAATCAGTATCCAAAGCTCAACCGGTTGATGTGGAGACTGAGCTTTCGAGTTCTCCTGCATGGAATTTCACAGCGAGAATGATCAGAGGGATGTACGCCATTGCCAGGCCAATTGCACCATCGAGTCTCCAGTAAATCACGCAGAAAGCAATGGGGAACAACCAGAACATATTGATTGCGCCTACTGCCAGAGTTACCGGTAGATGCTTGCCGTATTGCCGTGAAGCAAACTGGTAAGCGTGACTGCGATGGGCTTCATAAACCTTGTCGCCTCGGACCATGCGACGTAATAGAGTGAACGTTGCATCGACGATGAAGACCCCTAATAGAATCAACCATGCCCAGAATAGCCCTGAAGACGTCCATGCTGCCTGAAGTGACAGCACTCCCAGTGCAATGCCCAGGAACCCACTGCCCGCATCCCCCATGAAAATGCGTGCCGGGGGAAAGTTCCAATATAGGAAACCAAGGACCGCCATAGCCAAGACCATCGGTCCCCATATCAGCTCTGGAGTCCCATTGATCCAATAGAGGAAACACGCGCCAAGGCACACACACAAAGATTCTACGCTGGCAATTCCGTCAATCCCGTCCATGAAGTTATAAAGATTGAGGACCCAGACCAGATAAATTGCCGCCAGAATATAGCCAAACCAGTGAAGGTCCATGCTCATTCCAAAAACGACTATAGGAGGAAAGCCTCCAGTCCATAACAGTGCCCATATACCCGCACCGAAATGACCGAGTAATCGCCAACGCGCTGCAATATGGCCATGGTCATCCATAAAGCCAATTAGGGCGACCAACATCCCCGCTCCGCCTACAGCAATGAGCTGCGACCACGTAACCAACCCCGCGTAACCAAGAACAGGCAGCGATACGAGAAAAGCGATTACGATGGCCACTCCACCACCGCGTGGGGTTGGGATGGAGTGAGAGCTTCGCGCATTGGGGATATCGATAATGTTTCGACTCAGAGCATAACGACGTAACGCCGCAGTCAGCCCCAAGGAAAGAACGGCAACAGCTGGTATGAGCCACAAGTAAATCATTGTTATTGATGTTCCCGAAAATGTAATGCAGTTGCTGCCAAAGCATCATCAGTACTGACTGGCGGCGTCCAGCATAAAAGAGTGCGAGTCTTGGTAATATCGACTTGCAGCGATCCACATAGACGCTGGGAGAGTGCTTTTTTACCCAATAAAGCGGCACCGCCCTGGAGCACCCAACTGGGTACAGGAATGAGTCGAGCCGGCTTGTGAAGCGCTTTCGCCATCTTGTTAAGCAGTGCGGTAGTGGATAAATCCTCGCCATCGCTCACGAGAAAGGTTTGATTGCCGGCTGCCGGGTGATCTATACAGGTCACTATCAGATCTACCAGGTTATCCAGCGCAACAAGACTCCGATTGTTGTAAATCGCGCCGAAAGGCAACGGAACGCCCTTGTCCAACCAGCGCATCATATTCAGAAAGTTCGCTTTGACTCCCGGTCCATACACCAGGACCGGGCGGATAATAACCACCTCCATCGCGGTTTCCGCCGAAAGCTGGCGAAGTCCCTGCTCAGCCTCCATTTTCGAAATACCGTAGGGATCTACCGGAGCGGGAGTATCATCGCTTGTATAGGGAGCACCTGCGGCCGTCCCCTCTCCGTTGACCTTGATCGAACTTATAAAAATGAATCTTCGCACACCAGAGGCGGCCGCCTGACGAGCCAAGTTCAAAGTGCCTTCAACATTCACTTTGCGAAACGCCGCCAACGGATCGGACTCGGCATCATTCATGACATGAACTCGTGCCGCAGAGTGAATAATCACATTAAAGTTTCTGAGATTTTCTTTCCACTGGGTTTCGCCATCAAAGCTGCCGATGCGTACCGTCCGAACGTCCTGAACCTCAAGCTGGGATTCGCCTCGGACAACAGCAACAACAGTATGTTTTTTTTCGGTGTGTAAACGCTTGAGAATAGCGCCACCGACGAAGCCCGTCGCCCCGGTCAACAAAATAGAATTCTGCATCAATAGCTGGCCTTTCTTAAAGTGGCGTTTCTGAAAAGATCTTCCAGTAGGGATAGAAGGCGAGATTTTGAATAATTACTCAAGTAATACTGCCGACCGAATTCACCCATCGCCCTCAATTGACTTGCGTCAGATTGCGCCAGCGCCAACGTGATCTCTGCCAAACCTTTCGAATCACCAGAAGAGCATGTGAGACCGGCCCCCGAGTCTCTGATCACTCTTGCGGCCTCTCCGTTGATCATCCCTAGCAGCGGCCTGCCGGAGGCAAGATAAGCCTGTACTTTTCCAGGTATTGTCTTCTCAAAAACGTCGTTGGTCTTCAGTGACACAAGCAAAGCGTCTGCACAAGCGAACAGAGCTGGCATCTCATCCAAAGGATGTCGACCTAGTAGCAGCACGTTATCAAGTCCTCTGGACTGGACTTCTTGACTTAGCCAATCGCTCATACGCCCGTCACCAACAATCACCCAGCGCACAGATACCTTGCCAACCAATGCTTCGGCCGCATCTAACACAGCGGGAAGATCTTGAGCTTCTCCGAGATTACCCGCGAACAATACAGTAAAGACAGTATCGTCACGTGCCAACAACGTTGAGACGCGATTTTCGTCTGTAGAAAAATCATCTTCAGCCCAACTTGGAAAATAAACCAGTCGTTGGGGAGATATGTCTTTCGTGCAATACTTTTGAACGTTTTCAAAAAAACCATGCGATTGCAAAAGCAAATAGTCAGTACGATTATAAATCCATGAAACCATCTTACCGACCATCGACAGCAGCACAGGTTTCTTCAAAACGCCGACAGCTCTGAGCGTTTCAGGCCATAGATCAAGAACCCACACAAAAACGGGTGCTTTTTTCAATCGACCAATCACCAATGCCGGAATAGCGGCCATGATCGGTGATACAGCATATACGAAGATTGCGTCGAACTGCTCGCCACGCAGTTTGTAGGCGCCAAAAACTGAGGCGCTAGTAAAGAAACTGAGATAATTCAATGCCAAATTAATGCTGCGTTTACCTCGCGGAAGCATCGGCACCCGGACAATTCTGGCATCAAAGTATTCATTGAAACGCTCAGGCACCGCCTGGAATTCATCGAATACTCTGCCTTCCGGATAATTTGGCAGACCAGTCAGTACAGTGACCGAATGTCCCTTCTCGGTAAAATCACGAACCAAATCGTTTATACGCATATTTTCTGGCCAAAAATATTGCGTAACCAGCAGGATTCTCAGTTTCTTCTCAGGCATGATAACAACTCAAATTAGTAGCGTTTCCAGACGATTCGATTTACATAATCGGTATAACTGTGAACAATCCGGGCTACTTTTTCTGACACATTGGGCATGCTGTAATCTTCGACCAGGCGCAGGGTACGCTCCGTACCGGAAGCTTGCGTATCCAGAACCATCAGTCCTTGCAGTACTCGCTCGACCTCGAGCCCCACCATCATCACCGCAGCCTCCTCCATTCCCTCTGGACGCTCGTGAGCCTCACGGATATTCAATGCAGGAAAATTGAGTATCGAAGACTCTTCGCTGATGGTACCGCTGTCAGAAAGCACCGCTTTGGATTCCAACTGCAGCTTGTTGTAATCTTTGAAACCCAAAGGTTTTAGAAGCTTCACGTTTTCGTGAAATACAATTCCCATCGCATCTACACGCTTTTGAGTGCGTGGATGAGTGGAAACTATCACCGGATAACCGAAGTTTGCCGCGACGGTATTGAGGACATCAACCAACTTCAAGAGATTTTTGTCAGAATCGATATTCTCTTCGCGGTGTGCGCTTACTACAAAAAATTTACCCGCCTCAAGTCCCAAACGTACCAACACGTCCGAAGATTCGATCCCATGGCGATAATAATTCAGGACTTCGAACATCGGGCTACCTGTCTTGATCACCATATCAGGTGACAGACCTTCTTTGAGCAAGTAATCGCGCGCAATTGTACTGTAAGTAAGATTAATGTCAGCAGTATGATCGACAATCCGCCGATTGATTTCCTCAGGTACTCGCATATCAAAACAACGATTGCCAGCTTCCATGTGGAAAGTTGGAATCTTGCGCCGTTTGGCAGGAATAACAGCCATGCAACTATTGGTATCACCCAAGACAAGCAAAGCCTCTGGTTGAACAGACGCGAGTACTCGGTCCACAGAAATGATCACATTTCCTATGGTCTCAGCACCACTGCTGCCCGCGGCGTTGAGAAAATGATCCGGTTTGCGGATCCCGAGATCCTGGAAAAATATTTCATTCAACTCGTAATCGTAATTTTGACCTGTGTGGACCAATACGTGATCGCAATACTTATCCAGCGCAGTGATGACACGCGACAAGCGAATGATTTCAGGACGGGTGCCTACTACAGTGACGATTTTCAACTTTTTCATTGTGATTCTCATTCCCAATACGATCAGGCTTCGGTGCCCACTGGCATAGTGTAGGTGTCCGGAAGCTCACGATCAAAAATCTCGTTCGCCCACAGCATGACGATCATTTCACTTTCACCAACGTTGGTAATGTCATGACTCCAGCCGGGCACGGTCTCTACAATTTTCGGGGCTTCTCCATCTGTGAATAATTCATAGAATTCACCCGATATTATATGGCGAAATCGGAAGCATGCCTTTCCGGAAATAACCAGAAATTTTTCTGTTTTCGTATGATGATAATGACCGCCACGAGTAATACCCGGGTGCGCAGTGAAGTATGAAAACTGACCTGAATCCTTGGTCTTGAGCATCTCCACGAAAACGCCGCGAGCATCTCCGTACTTAGGAACTTCGTAAGTGAACTCTTCGGGTGGCAAGTAGCTGAGATAGGTCGAATACAAAGCCCGCACGAGGCCAGTGCCTACCCGCTCGGCAATCATAGACTGCCGACTCTCTTTAAAGGCATACAGTTGTGCCGATAGATCACCTACAGTTATCGAGTAATTTTGTTCTATTTTTACAAACGGATTACCTGCCTGCTTACCGTCCATTACAGAAATAAAACTGCTTATGACGTCGTCGATGTAAACAAGTGAAATTTTAGCGTTGGCGTCATTGATACTGACAGGCAAATTATTTGCTATATTATGACAAAAAGTCGCTACAGCCGAATTGTAGTTAGGTCGAGCCCACTTCCCAAATACGTTTGGCAGCCTGAATAAATGCACACTATTGCCAAATGTCGTAGAAAGGTTCAGCAGAGCATCTTCAGCTTCGCGCTTACTGTCGCCGTAAGCATTAGACAACTCAGCTTGAATTGAGGAGGTATAAAGTATTGGAATTTTACGTCCACTCACCGCGACCGCTGCGCATAACGCTTGAGTCAAATCGGCGTTACCAACCTTAAACTCTTCGACATTCTGAGGACGATTGACACCGGCTAAGTGGAAAACGAAATCCACCTCAGATACGAGCGAATGCAGACTGGCGATATTATCTTCGCGACAGAATCGCAGCACCTCGACGTCTTTTCGCTCACGCAGATGAGCTATAAGGTTTTTACCAACGAATCCGTTAGCACCGGTGATCAATACTTTCATGCTTTATTCCTCGGGTGTCGCATATTCGCCGCGCTGAATTGCACGCATAAAATCAAGTTTCAGTAGCAAATTCTGCATCCCCTGAACATCCAGGCGCTCGGTGTTGTGCGAGTTGTAGTCCACCATGGTGGAAATTTTTTCTTCGCCTTGCTCGACAAATTTACTGTAATTCAAATCTCGAAGATCCGGCGGCACTCGGAAATAATCGCCCATGTCCTCTGCGCAGGCCATTTCTTCTCGGCTCAAAAGCGCCTCGTAGAGTTTCTCGCCGTGGCGTGTGCCGATAACCTGAATAGGATGCTCAGGCTGCCCTAGCATCGATGTCAGGGCGAGAGCAAGAGTCTCCACAGTCGCGGCAGGGGCCTTCTGGACGAATAGATCACCGTTGTTGCCATGCTCAAAAGCATACAGAACCAAATCAACAGCATCCGCGAGAGTCATCATGAAGCGTGTCATGTTTGGATCTGTAATCGACAGCGGTTGGCCAGCTCGAATCTGACCAATGAACAAAGGAATGACGGATCCACGCGAAGCCATGACATTACCGTAGCGCGTACCACAAATCACCGTCTTGGTTTCATCCACATTACGGGATTTGGCAACCATGACCTTTTCCATCATGGCTTTGGAAATACCCATGGCATTGATCGGGTACACAGCCTTGTCGGTACTCAGACAAACTACCCGTTTGACTTGATTCTGTATCGCCGCCTCAAGAACATTCTCGGTACCAAGAACATTGGTTTTGACAGCCTCCATCGGGTGAAACTCGCAGGATGGGACTTGCTTGAGCGCTGCGGCATGAAAAATGAAGTCCACGCCACGACTAGCATTCAATATGCTCTGATAATCCCGCACATCCCCTATGTAAAATTTCAGCTTCGGACTGGCATAGCGCTTGCGCATGTCATCCTGCTTTTTCTCGTCGCGGCTGAAAATACGAATTTCAGTGATGTCGGTATCTAAAAATCGCTTGAGCACAGCGTTGCCAAAAGAACCTGTCCCCCCAGTTATCAGTAGAGTCTTATTATCAAACACGGCCTACCCTCTTTATTAAATAATATTAAAAATAGCCAACGACCAGATAAGCCGGGTTTTGATTTTATCGAAAAAACCACGGTTACTATTGGTCAGATTACTACCATGAATACGTCTTAACACAACCGTGTCGCTCAAATGAACGACCGAATTACGTCTATTTGCGACGAAAGCGATCCATATATCATGACTAATCACCTTCGAGTAAAAAGGGATCAGACAGGGTTTTATCTTCTTCGACAACAGCATGGCACAGCCATAGTAAGGAACGCTACGCCCGATAAAAATGTCAAATATATTCTTGTAAGGAGTACCATTCCTTGTATGATCAAAACCACAGAAAAATTTACGAGAGTCAACATCATCGACAAATGACTCCATAGAGCCCACTACCAGCAAGCTATTCGAAAGTTCCATTGCAGAAATCATCTTGTCGACTCTGCCCGCTGGCCAGAGATCATCTTGATCACTTAAAAAAATATAAGTACCCGATGCTTCACTAATTAAATTCTCAAAATTACCTATATACCCAAGATTCGTGGTATTTCTGATAATCCTGATTCTGACATCGTGAAACTCTTCAACAATACGAATTGTCTCATCGCTCGAACCATCATCACCAATCAAAACTTCAGAATCTTCCGGAATTTGCTCGAGTATTGAACTCAGCTGATCCCTGATGAATTCAGCCCCATTGTAAGTAGCTACACAAACGCTAACCGAAAACATATTTATTCCTAGTTAACACCCAATAAAGAAACCAGAAAATCCACCCATTACCTTTAAAAAGCCGGGTCGGAAGAGTTACCTTTTTTAAACTGGGCCTCACTGCTCTGATCAAATTCGCTACCGGGGGAAAGCTCACTATTTACCAACATTATAGCTATAAAATGCATGAACACAAACACAGGAGCCAATAGCAAGGGATTTCCTGCTCCCGGGATCAGAAACGCCATTAACCCCAGGACCCAAGCACCTGCCCCTTACCGCCCACAAAGAAAAATTCTAAACCGAAGAAAACCACTGAAGCGCATGACAAAAACAAGAGCATACTCCCACCACTAAAAACGCACAGCACCAAGGAAGGAGGTTCGGCTGTCAAGTATCGAAAGAACGAAAATCAAAAACACACTTAGAAATATCATCCCTCATGCCCTCTCAACAACTTGAACATAAGAAAAAGATAACAAACTACCGCATAGACCACCCCAAAACAAACAACGATCCAAATCAAACGACTAAAATCACCTGCCGAAGAACTCCTCACGACAAAGATGAAGCAGGCCATGCATACACCATAAACGATCAGAGAAGCCATATATGCCCTTGCCAAGCCAAGGAACACGAATATAAAATTCAACACAGCATGAAAATAAAGTACGAAATAAAAAAATGCAAAACCGATAACAAGTTCAAAATAAACCAAATACTTAGCGCCTAGAAACACCCCCAGAAACAGCTTGGGTATGACAGCACCCGAAAACAACAAATATGACAATAAGGAGCCACCGAGAAATACGCCCATCGATACATTAAGAAACTTCATGGCTCCAGTTCTACCCGAAGCAATGAACTTAGGAAAAAAATAGTTATTAAAAGCCCCGTATAGCAGCCCTCCCCCCAGGACCAAGGTCAACATACCTGAATAGAAAGCTGCAAATGAAGCATCTTCACCAACAACAAAGTATCTGGGGATGTTTACGATGAGACTCGAAAAAAAAGCGGCCGCACCTAAAACAAACCCGCCCCATGACACCACCCCTGTGTCAAAGGCAACAGAGACAAACTTTAGAGTGAGTAGCAGGAACACTAGACCTACCACCATCAGCGCGATACTCAGACCAGCCCCAACGTATAACAAAATAAAGACAATTAGAGAAAACAGAACAAATCTGAACAATGTCGACGCAAAAATATTGCGATAATCGCCCGTTCTAATTCCCTCGCAAAGGATGGGCTCGTATAAAAACTCCGCACATCTATATAGAAAAAACCAAAATACAATTTGCGAGGAAAACAAAAGTGCACCAAGAAAGCCAAAAAGTAAAAACGGTATGACCAGCCAAATCCTCGTACGCAATGAATCTCTGTAGCTTAATTTTCCGCTCAAAATGGAAATATTGTGTTGCATGGAAAAAAATAGCTGCACCGGGGCACAAATGGAGAACGCGGCTCCTAGCATTGCCGCATCATTGAAGCTTCCTAAGTGGGAACTGGCCACCACTAAAAATATAGAGGGCGCACTAAAAAAAACGTTAGCCAAAAATACAAAAACAAAATTAATCATTTGATACGGCCGCACCAAGACTTACTACAGGAAATTTTTTGTCACTCATGTCGCGCGATGTCTTAAGCTGTTGGGCATCCAAAATCAATTCACCCTTAAAAATTGATTCACAAGCTATTTCCAGGTAGTAACTCATTGCTTTTCAAGCACTCCGCTTCATGACTCAAGCACGCAAAATATCCCAAGCCACTAAAAAATCGACAACAAAAACAAAGGAATAACATACGTGACACCGGGCTTTCAGTTCCCGACCCGCGGTCAGAAAAGGTTAGCAATAAATTACAACACGATACCTCCTCAGAATTTAACGCTGGCTTCCTGAGAACACCATAACCACCAGCCTGATCAGTCCTGATATCAAGGCCAAGACACCTACCGCCGATGCTCCTTGTCCCCAAGCCCACCTGCCGAGGATTGAGAAGGGGCATCAACAACCCTATCACATCGACGATTCGTTGTTAGCGGCACCATGCGTTCTGATTTGACGTCGAATGCTGACCTTTGCTGAAAATGTTTTAAATAGCGGCTCACGATAACGCCCCTCCTCCGGTTTTCCAGTGCTTTGCTGATAGCTGATCAGATATTCAGCTCCCACCCATCACCAATATAAAGGGACACTTACAGAGGCGCTCATAGCAATAAATGCCACCCGCCGCAAACCTGGACCGACGATACTGCGCAGGCTTGCGTGATATTTGACTACCCGCCATCTCTACAGCTTCTTTATGTGGCGACAATCAACTAAATAGGTGAAGGCTCAAGCACGACTTTTCCGGGTAATGACAAAATGGCGGACCAGCGCGATCATGAAACCAAGTACACAGCCCAGGAATAGCCCCAGCAATATGATGAGAACCTTTTTGGGTTTGATAGGGCGGTCGGGCTGCTCGATTGGACCATCCTGACGATAGACAGAGACAGTGCTCGGGCTAACCTGTAGATCCTTGTAAAAGCTTTGCTTGATTTGAAGCGCTCTTAGTTGCCCGATGAAAGGATCATCAGATTTTCGCGTTTCAAGGTTCTGAATTTCCGCCTTTAGAGCTTTACTACCGCGCATATATGTCAGCGGTCCATCCATACCAGCGGAGACCTCAACGGAAAGATTATCCGAGATGATAGGTGGATTATCTAGACCAATGGCCACGGCAACCGCTAGCGCCTCGCGCAATCGTGTGATGGAATCCTGGCGAACTCGGCTTTCGGCCTCTTGCAGCGTAGTAATCTGCTGACCAAGATTGCGTGCCCGCACTTCAGCTTCACGGGTGATATTACTGATCATTTCTTTTTCCGCTGCGGCACCCGCCCGCGCTGCAAAATCCTTCACCCACACGACGGTATTTGCAGGATCCTCACCGTGAACTACAACGGAATAACGATCTGGCTGTTCCTTGCTTGGTAGGCCTATAGTCAATAACTTTAAAAATTCAGAGTACAGCAGATCTTGCGATCCACTGCGCTCGGACGGCGACAGTGAAGGTAGATATACTTGATTGTAGAAAGCACGTCGTAATGATTCACTCTGCAAATTACGGGTGAATACGTCGTATACATCTTTGATCGTAAATGGTGTCAGTTCTGTACCGACAGTTCGGCCATAGTTGAAATCGGCGATACCGTTCATGGTTGGTGGCTGCAGGTAAACACGCGCCTCATACACCGGCTTACTCAAAAATGCATAAGTCGCTGCTGCCAATGTTCCGACTAAAGCGACGCTGAATATCAAAAGCTTCTGATCCCATAACGCCACAAACAGTTCAAACAGGCCAAACTCATCGGTGCGCTGCGTGGATGCCGGGGTGTTCGCCATATAAAATTTACCCTATTCATTTTCATTGTAGATAGGACGCGCGCTTTATTTCTTTCGCATTCTATCGATACGAATCATCACAATAACCAGGCGATCCGCAGTACTACCAGCTATTAGCAGCGACTGAAACTCTCTGACGAGCGCGGGCCGAAGCGAACGAATCGCGACCATCTCACAGGGAAGGCAAGACCAACAGCCTTTGCAGGTACTGACCATAGCCAGTCTTCTTCAGCGCATCAGCTTGAGATCCCAACTGCTCAGCAGTTATCCAGCCACTGTTGTAAGCAATTTCTTCCAGACAAGCCACCTTCAACCCCTGACGCTGCTCGATGGTGTGCACAAAATGGCTGGCCTCAAGCAGTGAATCATGAGTACCGGTATCCAACCATGCAAACCCGCGACCGAGCATTTCAACGTTGAGAGTCTTTTTCTCGAGATAGACACGATTGACATCGGTAATCTCTAATTCGCCACGTTCGGACGGCTTGATATTTTTTGCTATCTCGACAACCTGATTGTCGAAGAAATACAAACCAGTCACCGCGTAGCTGGATTTGGGCGTGAGCGGTTTTTCTTCAATACTCAAGGCACGGCCTGAGGAATCAAATTCCACCACGCCGAATCGCTCGGGATCGGAAACGTGATACCCGAAAACTGTCGCACCATGAGTTTGAGCACTGGCGGAACGGAGTTTGTCCGAGAAGTGCTGACCGTAAAAAATGTTATCCCCCAAGATGAGGCAGCATGGATCTTTGCCGATGAATTCCTCACCTATGATGAATGCTTGCGCAAGACCATCCGGGCTTGGTTGTTCCGCGTAGGCAAGCTTGATGCCATAAAGGCTGCCATCACCCAGCAACTTGCGGAAGCACGGTAGATCTTCCGGGGTGGAAATGATCAAAATTTCACGCATCCCGGCAAGCATGAGCACCGACAGCGGATAAAAAATCATTGGCTTGTCGTATATCGGCAGCATCTGCTTGGAAACACCGAGCGTCAACGGGTGGAGCCGAGTTCCCGAACCACCGGCTAGAATGATGCCTTTACGATTTGTTGTTGTCATTTGTTCAGAACTTCCATAAGCATTCGGGTTACGCCACTTTGCCAATCCGGCAAGTGCAGAGAAAAATTATCACGCAGTTTCCGAGTATTCAGCCTCGAATTCAAAGGACGGCGTGCAGGCGTTGGATACGCGGTGGTTTCTATGGGATCTACAGCTGTGACGGCGAGTTGCTCGGCATTGGCCTTGGCAAATTCGATCACATAGCGGGCATAACCGTGCCAGGAAACCTCACCGCTTGCTGCCAAGTGATATAGACCTGACAGCTCCGGACGCTGGACGGCTTGCTGGATGGCCAACGCCGTCACATCTGCAATCAGGTCGGCACCAGTGGGGGCTCCGATCTGGTCCGCAATGACGCTCAGTGTTTCTCGATCCTTGGCCAGACGCAGCATAGTCTTGGCGAAGTTGTTACCGCGAGCTCCGTAGACCCAGCTGGTACGGAAAATCAGGTGCTTACATCCAGATGCAGTTATAGCCTGCTCTCCCGCGAGCTTGGTGGCACCGTAATGATTTACGGGGGCGACAGCATCTGTCTCCTGCCAAGGGGTGGAGCCCTGGCCGTTGAAAACATAATCGGTGGAATAGTGAATCAGCCATGCATTCGAGGATGCGGCCTCTTCAGCCATGACTTGGGTTGCCAGACTGTTCACTCTGTCTGCCAATTCAGTTTCGGACTCGGCCTTGTCCACGGCAGTGTAGGCCGCCGCATTAACGATGACATCAGGTTTGATCTTGCGGATTGTGGCGCGCAAGGCATCGAGATTGGAAATATCTCCCGTCAAACCATCATTCGCACGGCGGTCCAATGCGATCAGCTCACCCAAAGGTGCAAGGGAGCGTTGCAGCTCCCAGCCCACTTGACCATTTTTTCCCAACAGAAGGATTTTCATGCTTTGCTCGAGCGATCCGTGTAGTTCAAGTCGAGCCACTGCTGATAGCTGCCGCTCTTGACGTGCTCTACCCACTCGGTGTTGTCCAGATACCATTCAACCGTCTTGCGGATGCCGGTTTCGAAGGTTTCTTCCGGAGTCCAGCCCAGCTCGCGCTGGATTTTGCTGGCATCGATGGCGTATCGCTGGTCGTGCCCGGGACGATCCTGAACGTAGGTGATCAGACTGGCATGCGGCCGGTGCGCGGAATCTGGACGAAGTTCGTCAAGCAAGGCACACAGGGTATAAACCACTTCAATGTTCTGCTTTTCGTTATGACCACCGATGTTGTATGTCTCGCCAACAACGCCCTCAGTGACAACTTTATATAGCGCTCGGGCGTGATCTTCGACGTAAAGCCAGTCACGGACCTGGTTGCCTTTACCGTAAACTGGAAGCGGCTTGCCTTCCAGTGCATTGAGGATGATCAGCGGAATCAACTTCTCGGGAAAGTGGCATGGGCCATAGTTGTTCGAGCAATTGGTTACCAGGGTTGGCAAGCCATAGGTGCGCGCCCAGGCACGAACCAGGTGATCAGAACTGGCCTTGCTGGCGGAGTACGGTGAACTTGGCTGATAGGGCGTGGTTTCGGTAAAGAGGTCTTCGGGCCCTTCGAGGTCTCCGTAGACTTCATCTGTCGAAATATGATGGAAACGAAATCCGGCTTTGCGCGCACCGTCGAGTGCTGCCCAATAGTGACGTGCTGCTTCCAGTAGGGTGTACGTGCCAATGATATTGGTCTGGATAAACTCCGATGGACCGGAGATAGAACGATCGACATGAGATTCTGCGGCCAAGTGCATGATGGCGTCCGGCTGATGCTCGCGCAAAACTCGGTCGACTTGGTCACGGTCACAAATATCAATGTGTTCGAACAGGTATCGCGAGTCCTGGCTGACTCCTGCCAAGGACTCAAGGTTACCCGCATAAGTGAGCTTATCGACATTAACGACAGAATCGGAAGTGCTGGAGATGATATGGCGGATGACCGCCGAACCGATAAATCCGGCGCCGCCGGTAACTAGAATTTTCACGCGAAACCATACCCTTGAGTTACTGACAGGGCCGCCAAACCGAGCACTGTCTAATCCATGAATGCAAAAGCCGGCACCTGCGGCTGCCTGCAGAGTCAGTCCGACCGACCTCGGAACCAGCCGTTTTCGGACAAGCAAAGCATTTTACAGCTTAATGACGTTTTTACTAATGGATGCAGACAAGCAGTGGCTAACAGGAAACACGTTACCCAGCATGCGCCGCAATCAGCCTGGGTATTTGGACCTTGAAGATGTGCGACCCAGGAACCAATGCAACATAGGTCCGATCACCATACCCACCTTAAGCGCCGACAGTACCGCCATTGAAACGGGTAGCTGCGGCCCCGACCAGCCAAGAAATAACAATGAAACAGACTGCTGGTTCTCGAGCACGAACGCGAGAATCGCCAATACCAGTAACAGTACGAATACCACGAGCATGACGCGCTTTAGGTTACGCATTGCCAACTCCTTGAAATCAAAGACCGTAATGCCCATCCTCTTCTTCTTCATTCACCCGGTCACGCAGCTCTTTACCTGGCTTGAAGTGAGGAACGAACTTGCCGTCGAGACTGACAGACTGGCCGGTTTTCGGATTACGGCCGACCCGTGGTGCACGGTAGTGCAGAGAGAAACTGCCAAACCCCCGGATCTCGATGCGATCCCCGGTAGCCAGACATTGGGACATTTGCTCAAGCATGGTCTTGATGGCCAACTCCACATCCTTGGATGAGAGCAGCCCTTGATGGGTGACAATTCGTTCGATCAACTCCGACTTNNCACATCATCGGCAAATCACCAACATAGTGCGCGTCAGGAAACCTGCCGGGTTGAACCCGAAAAGCCCCCCTTCCTCATCCTCCTCCTTCAGATCATCAGACCTTGCCACAACCTGGTAGCCCGCCCCCTTGCATTCCTTGGCCGCACGCTTGTAACACTTCTCCCATTTCGAACCGAGCCCCGAACAATCCACCTCAATACCACTAACCCCACGCACTGCGTGAGTTTTGGCATTGGTGGTACAACCCGCCAGCACCAGCACCGCTACTGCGACAATGAGCTTGTTCATTCACGTCCTTTTGCCAGAAAGCCTATCGGGCGATCAT
>CXWL01004833.1_pt1 | contig 16053 bp, 9 predicted proteins | sample 590931 | NCBI WGS metagenome assembly CXWL01 (sample SAMEA3498368, study PRJEB10139) | groundwater metagenome | biome: water well; material: biofilm material | place: Germany | collected 2015-04-27 | reverse complement strand
CGTGCGGAGGTTTTTGGGCATGAACCAGCTTTGCGTCAGCAACCGGTATTTCATGTGATCGGGTGCATCCATCTGGACCAGCGAACGGATCAGGTGGCCGTCATTGTTCGGCGTGATCGCCTTGACGATCATCTCGCCCTCGCGATCGACGAGGGTGGGCGATCTGACGGCACTGGCAAAGCGCGCATTGTTCCGGCTAATCTCGAGAATGTCGGCGTGACGCGTCACGGCCCAGAAGGGACTGAATCGCTCATTCTCGGCCACGCCCAGTGGCATGTTCGCCCGCGCCCATGCGAACTTTTCATGAAGGCCGTCCCATTCGCCATAGGCCTTGGGATCGACCAGGGCGGCGGCAATTTCGGCAGGAAGCGTTGGCATTTTCAACGGCCCTTGAAGAGCCCGCCCAGTAGGCCGCGCAGCAATTGTCCGCCTAGCTGTCCGGCAACCTTTCGGCCAACCGACGTTGCCGCAGAACGCGCGGCAGATTCGACCATCTTCTCGGCAAAGCTCGGCTTGGCTGCCTCGCGGGCTTGTTGTGCGGCAAGCCGTTCGGCCTCTTTGGTCTTTCGCGCATTTTCGCGGTCGAGGATCACTTGCTGGCGAGCCGCTTCCTTGTCTGCGATGGCCTGCTGCTTGTCCGCTTCGGCTTGCGCCGATTGCGCTGCGGCGGCAGCGGCGGCCTCCGCCCGTTTGGAAACAAGGATTTCCTCGGCGGATTCGCGGTCGATCAGGGCGTCATATTTGTCGGCTATGGCATCGGTCTGGATCATCACCCCCCGCTCCTGCGGCGTTGCCGGGCCAACGCGCGATGATGGCGCCTTGATAAGCGCACGCTCGACGGGCGAGGGCGCGCCGTCGGGCTGGAGGAAGGAGACGAGCGCCTCACCCACCTTCAGCTCGGTGATGGCCGTTGCCACATCGACTCTGGGATTGGCGCGGAAGGTTTCAGCCGCAGCCTTGACCGCCGCCTGGTCGCGCGGCGTGAAGGCGTTCAGTTTGTGCTGCACACGATTGCCCAGCTGGCCTGCGACGGTGTCGGGAATGTCGATCGGGTTCTGCGTGATGAAATAGACGCCAACGCCCTTGGAACGGATCAGGCGGACGACCTGCTCGACCTTCTCGACCAGCGCCTTGGGCGCATCATTGAACAGCAGGTGCGCCTCGTCGAAGAAGAAGCAGAGTTTGGGTTTGTCGGGATCGCCAATTTCCGGCAGCGTTTCGAACAGCTCGGACAGCAGCCAGAGGAGGAAGGTCGAATAGAGCTTGGGGCTCGCCATCAGTTTGTCGGCGGCAAGGATGTTGATGATCCCGCGGCCCGATTCGTCGCACACGATAAAGTCGTCGAGGTCGAGCGCGGGCTCGCCGAAGAAATGATCGCCGCCCTGCGACCGCAACTGTAGCAGCGATCGCTGGATCGTGCCCACACTCGCCTTCGAGATATTGCCATAAGTCAGCGTCAGTTCGTCGGCACGATTGCCGCAATTGACCAGCATCGCCTGGAGATCGTCGAGATCGAGCAACAGGAGCCCTTCCCTGTCTGCGATATGGAAGGCAATCGTCAGGACGCCTTCCTGCACTTCGTTGAGATCCATCAACCGCGACAGCAGCAGCGGTCCCATTTCGGAAACGGTGGTCCGGATCGGGTGGCCCTGTTCGCCGAACAAGTCCCAGAACTGGATGGGATTGTCCTTGTAGGCCCAGTCGGTCTGGCCGATTTCGGCGGCGCGCGTGGCGAAGATCTCGTGCGTTCTTGAAGTCGGTGATCCTGGCATGCACAGGCCGGAAAGATCGCCCTTCACATCGGCGACGAACGTCGGCACCCCGCATGCGGAGAATCCTTCGACGATGTTCTGCAGCGTGACGGTCTTGCCGGTGCCGGTTGCACCAGCGATCAGACCGTGGCGGTTGGCGCGCTTGAGGTTCAGGATTTGCGGCTGCCCCCCGCCGACACCGATAAACAACCCGTCATCCGCCATTACGCATCTCCCGCACCCAAGCTAGCGGATGGCAATAGCGAAGCGGCACGGCAAGCGGAAGCTGGTTTGACAGCCTGCCGCCCGATCCCTATACCCCACTCATCCCGGGCCTTTCGGGAATCGGTGTGCCGTCGCGCAGTGCATTGAACGGATTGAAGGGCAAGGGTTTCACAACGACGCGAAAAGCTGCGGATTCCGTACACGGAATCGCGCGGCTTTTCGTCGTTTTTGCGCGCCCGGTTTTAAGGCAAAGGCGAGAAATTTACATGGCGAAGCAAGCAGCGAAGGCGGACGCGATCGTCGCGAATGCGAAGAGGCGTATCCGCAAGGTTTTCGGCAATATCCACGAAGTGACGCAGATGCCGGATCTTATCCAGGTCCAGCGCGAATCGTATGAACAGTTCCTGCGCTCCAACCCTTCGATCGGCTATGTCTCGGGCCTTGAAAAGACGCTGCGCAGCGTCTTCCCGATCCGTGATTTCGCCGGCACCGCTGAGCTGGACTTTGTCCATTACGAACTCGAAGACCCCAAGTTCGATACCGAGGAATGCCGCCAGCGCGGGATCACCTATGCCGCCCCGATGAAGGTCACGCTGCGCCTCATCGTCTTCGAGGTCGATGCTGAAACCGAAACCCGCTCCGTTCTCGATATCAAGGAGCAGGACGTCTATATGGGTGACATGCCGCTGATGACGCACAACGGCACCTTCATCATCAATGGCACGGAACGCGTCATCGTCTCGCAGATGCACCGCTCGCCGGGTGTGCTGTTCGACCATGACCGCGGCAAGACCCACGCCTCCGGCAAATATCTCTTCGCTGCCCGCGTGATTCCGTATCGCGGGTCGTGGCTCGACTTCGAATTCGATGCCAAGGACATCGTCAATGTCCGTATCGACCGCAAGCGCAAGCTGCCGGTCACGGCGCTGCTGCTGGCGCTCGGCCTCAGCCCGGAAGAAATCCTCCATCATTTCTACAACACGCTCGTCTATGTGCGTGGCGAGGGCGGCTGGAAAGTGCCCTACGTCGCCGAAAACTGGCGCAACCAGAAGCCGATGTTCGACGTTGTCGATGGCAAATCGGGTGAAGTGGTGTTTGCTGCCGGCCAGAAGGTCTTGCCGCGTGCCGCGAATAAGGCCCTGAAAGACGGGCTCGAGATACTCCTGATCCCGACCGAAGAAATTTTCGGCCGCTATTCGGCGCTTGATCTGATCAACGAGGCGACGGGCGAGATTTATATCGAAGCGGGCGAGGAGGTCTCGGCCGAGAACCTCGAAAAGCTCGACAAGGCAGGCGTCGATCGCATCGAACTTCTCGATATCGACCATATCAACACCGGCCCCTGGATCCGCAACACGCTGAAGGTCGACAAGTCCGAAGATCGCGATATGGCGTTGGATGCCATTTACCGCGTCATGCGCCCGGGGGAGCCGCCGACGCGCGAAACTGCCGAAGCGCTGTTCGGTGGCCTGTTCTTCGATCCCGAACGCTATGACCTTTCGGCCGTGGGTCGTGTGAAGATCAACATGCGTCTCGCGCTCGATGCGCCCGACGATCACACGACGTTGCGCGTCGAGGACATTCTCGCCGTCGTCAAGACCCTCGTCGACCTCAAGGACGGCAAGGGCGAAATCGACGATATCGACAATCTCGGCAACCGCCGCGTCCGCTCGGTGGGCGAATTGCTCGAGAACCAGTACCGCGTCGGTCTGCTGCGCATGGAGCGCGCCGTCAAGGAGCGGATGTCGTCGGTCGACGTCTCGACCGTCATGCCAAACGACATGATCAATGCGAAGCCTGCGGTTGCAGCAGTGCGCGAGTTCTTCGGCTCGTCGCAGCTTTCGCAATTCATGGACCAGACCAACCCGCTCTCCGAAGTGACGCACAAGCGTCGCGTGTCGGCGCTCGGGCCGGGCGGTCTGACGCGCGAACGTGCGGGCTTCGAAGTCCGCGACGTTCACCCGACCCATTATGGCCGTATCTGCCCCATTGAAACGCCCGAAGGCCCGAACATCGGCCTGATCAACTCGCTGGCCTCGTTCAGCCGGGTGAACAAGTACGGCTTCATCGAAACGCCGTACCGCAAGGTCATCGATCACAAGGTGACGAGAGATGTCGTCTATCTCTCGGCGATGGAAGAGGCCAAGCATACGATCGCGCAGGCCAACGCCGAACTCAACAAGGATGGCAGCTTCGCTGAAGAGAGCATCTCGTCGCGCGAGGCAGGCGAATTCCTGATCGCGCCACGTGAACATATCACGCTCATGGACGTGTCGCCCAAGCAGCTTGTCTCGGTTGCGGCCTCGCTCATCCCGTTCCTCGAGAATGATGACGCCAACCGCGCGCTCATGGGATCGAACATGCAGCGTCAGGCGGTGCCGCTTGTTCGCGCCGAAGCGCCGTTTGTCGGCACCGGCATGGAAGAAACGGTTGCCCGTGACTCCGGCGCTGCGATCGCGGCTGCGCGTGGCGGCATTGTCGACCAGGTCGATGCGACCCGCATCGTCATCCGTGCGACGGGTGCCGTCGAGGCGGGCCAGTCGGGCGTTGACATCTACACGCTCCACAAGTTCCAGCGCTCGAACCAGAACACCTGCATCAACCAGCGTCCGCTGGTGAAGGTCGGTGACGTGATCGAGCCGGGCCAGATCATTGCCGACGGTCCCTCGACCGAGCTTGGCGAACTGGCGCTGGGCCGCAATACGCTCGTCGCGTTCATGCCCTGGAACGGCTACAATTATGAAGACTCGATCCTGATCAGCGAACGCATCGTGAAGGACGACGTCTTCACCTCGATCCATATCGAGGAATTCGAGGTCATGGCCCGCGATACCAAGCTCGGGCCGGAAGACATCACCCGCGACATCCCCAACGTCGGTGAGGAAGCGCTTCGCAACCTCGACGAAGCGGGCATTGTCTATATCGGCGCCGAAGTTGAGCCCGGAGACATTCTCTGCGGCAAGATCACGCCCAAGGGCGAATCGCCGATGACGCCGGAAGAAAAGCTCCTCCGCGCGATCTTCGGCGAAAAGGCGTCCGACGTGCGTGACACTTCGCTCCGCCTGCCGCCGGGCGTGGCTGGCACCGTGGTCGAAGTCCGCGTCTTCAACCGGCACGGCATCGACATCGACGATCGCACCCGCGCCATCCAGGCCGAGGAAAAGGAACGCCTGGGCAAGGACCGCGATGACGAACGCAGCATCCTCAACCGCGCAACCTATTCGCGCCTCAAGGAGATGCTTGTCGGCCAGGTCGCGACTGCGGCCCCCAAGGTGATCAAGAAGGGCTCGACGATCGACGAGGCTCTGCTTGTCGAAGTCGAACCGCACGAATGGTGGAAGATTGCGGTGCAGGATGACGCTCGCCAGGCCGATCTCGAAGCGGTCAAGGGCCAGTATGACGAGTCGGTGAAGCTCATCAACGCGAAGTATGAAGATCGCGTCGAAAAGGTGGAACGCGGTGACGATCTGGCACCGGGTGTCCTGAAGATGGTCAAGGTTTTCGTTGCCGTGAAGCGCAAGCTTCAGCCGGGCGACAAGATGGCCGGCCGTCATGGCAACAAGGGCGTCATCTCGCGTATCCTGCCGGCCGAGGACATGCCGTTTCTCGAAGATGGCACGCCTGTCGATATCGTTCTGAACCCGCTGGGTGTGCCTTCGCGCATGAACGTCGGGCAGATTTTCGAAACGCATCTTGGCTGGGCCGCACGCGGTCTTGGCAAGCAGATCACCGAACTGCTCGAAGCGTGGCATGAATCGGGCGGGACCGCCGCCGGCAAGCCGCCAACCGCCGTGCGTGAGCGTCTGAAGGTCATCTATGGTGCCAAGTACACAGCTGAACTCGATGCCCGGACCGACGATGACATCGTCGAACTCGCCGGGTTGTTGAAGAACGGTGTGCCGATGGCAACGCCAGTGTTCGATGGCGCACGCGAGGCTGACGTGTCCGACATGCTGACCATGGCGGGGCTCGATACGTCGGGTCAGGTCACGCTGTTCGATGGCCGCTCGGGCGATGCCTTCGACCGCAAGGTGACGGTCGGGTATATCTACATGCTCAAGCTGCACCATCTGGTCGATGACAAGATCCATGCGCGTTCGATCGGGCCCTACAGCCTCGTCACCCAGCAGCCGCTGGGCGGCAAGGCGCAGTTCGGCGGACAGCGCTTCGGCGAAATGGAGGTCTGGGCGCTCCAGGCCTATGGCGCGGCCTACACGCTCCAGGAAATGCTCACGGTGAAGTCCGATGACGTGGTCGGCCGCACCAAGGTCTATGAGGCGATCGTCAAGGGTGACGACACGTTCGAGGCCGGCATCCCTGAAAGCTTCAACGTGCTGGTCAAGGAAATGCGCTCGCTCGGCTTGAACGTCGATCTGGCAAGTCTGAACGACAAGGACAAGGACGAGGGCGACGAAGGTCTGGCCATCGCCGCCGAGTGATCCACTGTCGCTCATCCTGAGTAGCCGTTGAGCTTGCCGAAACGGCGTATCGAAGGGCCCTTCGATACGGGCCTTCGACAAGCTCAGTCCCTACTTAGGATGAGCGGAGAAATTTACCTCAAGCGACATGCTTAGGAGCAGAAAATGAACGAACTGACCAATTTCGCCAATCCGATCGCCAAGCCGGAGACATTCGACCAGATCCAGATCGGCATTGCCTCGCCAGAGCGCATCCGCAGCTGGTCCTTTGGCGAGATCAAGAAGCCGGAAACCATCAACTATCGCACGTTCAAGCCCGAGCGTGACGGCCTGTTCTGCGCGCGCATCTTCGGTCCGATCAAGGATTACGAATGCCTGTGCGGCAAGTACAAGCGGATGAAGTACAAGGGCATCGTCTGCGAAAAGTGCGGCGTCGAAGTGACCGTCTCGAAGGTTCGCCGTGAGCGGATGGGCCATATCGAGCTGGCGGCGCCCGTCGCGCATATCTGGTTCCTGAAGTCGCTGCCGAGCCGCATCGGCCTCTTGCTTGACATGCAGCTCAAGCAGCTCGAGCGCGTCCTCTATTTCGAAGCCTATATCGTCATCGAGCCCGGCCTGACCCCGCTCGAGAAGTATCAGCTGCTGACCGAGGACGAGCTTCTCGACGCGCAGGATGAGTATGGCGAAGACGCCTTCTCCGCCGGCATCGGCGCCGAGGCTGTCCGCCGGATGCTCGAAGAGCTTGATCTGGTGGGCGAAAAGGAAGCCCTGCTTGAGGAACTCGCGACCACCAAGTCCGAACTCAAGCCCAAGAAGATCATCAAGCGCTTAAAGGTCGTCGAGAGCTTCATCGAATCGGGCAATCGCCCCGAATGGATGATCCTCGAAGTCATCCCGGTCATCCCGCCCGAACTGCGCCCGTTGGTGCCACTCGACGGCGGCCGTTTCGCGACGTCGGATCTCAACGATCTCTATCGCCGCGTCATCAACCGCAACAACCGCCTGAAGCGGCTGATGGAGTTGCGCGCGCCGGACATCATCGTCCGCAATGAAAAGCGCATGTTGCAGGAAGCCGTTGACGCGCTGTTCGACAATGGCCGCCGCGGCCGGACGATCACGGGCGCCAACAAGCGTCCGCTGAAGTCGCTTTCCGACATGCTCAAGGGCAAGCAGGGCCGTTTCCGCCAGAACCTGCTCGGCAAACGCGTCGACTATTCGGGCCGTTCGGTCATCGTGACGGGGCCGGAACTCAAGTTGCACCAGTGCGGCCTGCCGAAGAAGATGGCGCTCGAGCTGTTCAAGCCGTTCATCTATTCGCGCCTCGACGCCAAGGGTCTCTCGATGACCCTGAAGCAGGCAAAGAAGTGGGTCGAGAAGGAACGCAAGGAAGTCTGGGACATCCTCGACGAAGTGATCCGCGAACATCCGGTGCTGCTCAACCGCGCGCCGACGCTTCACCGTCTCGGTATCCAGGCGTTCGAGCCCGTGCTGATCGAGGGCAAGGCGATCCAGCTTCACCCGCTGGTCTGTTCGGCCTTCAACGCCGACTTTGATGGCGACCAGATGGCCGTGCACGTGCCGCTGAGCCTCGAGGCCCAGCTCGAAGCGCGCGTCCTGATGATGTCCACCAACAACATCCTGTCGCCCGCCAACGGCAAGCCGATCATCGTGCCGTCGCAGGACATGGTCCTGGGGCTCTACTATCTCTCGATGGAGAAGCAGGGCGAACCGGGGCAGGGCATGTTGATGTCTGACATGCAGGAAGTGCATGCCGCACTGCATTCCGGGGCGGTCACGCTTCACAGCAAGATCACCAGCCGCGTTCCGCAGGTCGATGAGGCAGGCAAGGAATATATGCTCCGCGCCGAAACCACGCCCGGCCGCATGTTGCTGGGCGAAACCCTGCCCAAGAGCCACAAGGTGCCGTTTGACACGATCAACCGCCTTCTCACCAAGAAGGAGATCGGTGACGTTATCGACATCGTCTATCGCCACACCGGCCAGAAGGAGACGGTGCTGTTCGCCGACGCTATCATGAGCCTGGGCTTCAAGCACGCGTTCAAGGCGGGCATTTCGTTCGGCAAGGATGACATGATCATCCCGGCCACCAAGGATGGCCTGGTCGAGGAAACCCGCGTCCTCGTGCGCGATTTCGAAGCGCAGTATCAGGAGGGCCTGATCACCCAGCAGGAAAAATACAACAAGGTGATCGATGCCTGGAGTCGTTGCGGTGATCAGGTCGCGGCTGAGATGATGAAGGAAATCCAGTCCGTGAAAATGGGCGAGGATGGACGCGAACTGCCGACCAACGCGATCTATATGATGGCGCACTCCGGCGCCCGTGGTTCGGCGGCGCAGATCAAGCAGCTTGCGGGTATGCGCGGATTGATGGCCAAGCCAAGCGGTGAGATCATCGAAACGCCGATCATCTCGAACTTCAAGGAAGGCCTGACCGTCCTTGAATATTTCAACTCGACCCACGGCGCCCGCAAGGGCCTCGCCGATACGGCGCTCAAGACCGCGAACTCGGGTTATCTGACCCGCCGCCTTGTCGATGTGTCGCAGGATTGTGTTGTCATCGAGGAAGATTGTGGCACCGAACGCGCGCTGGAGATGAAGGCGATCGTCCAGGGCGGTGCTACGATCGCATCGCTCGGCGAACGTGTCCTTGGCCGGACGACGGCTGAAGACATTGTCGATTCCAAGACCAACAAGGTGATCATCCCGATGGGCACTTTGCTCGACGAGGCTGACATTGCTGCGATCGAGGAAATCGGCATCCAGGCGATCAAGATCCGTTCGCCGCTGATCTGCGAAACGCGGATGGGCGTGTGCGGCAAATGCTACGGGCGCGATCTCGCCCGCGGCACACCGGTCAATATCGGCGAAGCGGTGGGCGTTATCGCTGCCCAGTCGATCGGTGAGCCGGGCACGCAGCTGACGATGCGGACTTTCCATATCGGCGGCGCGGCGCAGCTCAATGAGCAGTCTGGCCTCGATGCCGTGTCTGACGGTGTCCTCGAATATCGCGACCTGCGGACCATCGTCGACAAGCAGGGCCGAACCGTCTCGCTGTCGCGCAACGGTGAGATTGCCGTTGTTGACAAGGATGGCCGTGAGCGCTCTGCAGATCGCCTGCCTTATGGCGCCTATGTGCTGTTTGCCGATGGCGGCAAGGTCAAGAAGGGCAACAAGATCGCCGAATGGGATCCGTTCACCATGCCGGTGATCACGGAAAACCCGGGCGTTGTGAAATATCAGGATCTGGTCGAAGGCCAGACGCTGGTGGAGCAGGTCGATGAAGCGACGGGCATTTCCCAGAAGGTTGTCACCGAATTCCGGCCCGGCCGTTCGAAGGTTGACCTGCGTCCGCGTCTGACCTTGCTCGACAGCGATTCTGGCGAAGCCGGTCGTTACATGCTGGCCGTGGGTGCGATGCTCTCGGTCGAGGATGGTGCAACGGTGCAGGGCGGCGATGTTCTGGCGCGTGTTTCACGCGAAGCCGCCAAGACGCGTGACATCACCGGCGGTCTGCCGCGTGTTGCCGAACTGTTCGAAGCGCGCAAGCCCAAGGAAAACGCGATCATCGCCAAGGTCTCGGGCCGTGTCGTTTACGGCAAGGACTACAAGGCCAAGCGCAAGATCGGCATCCAGCCGGAAGATGGCGGCGATCTGGTGGAATATCTGATCCCCAAGTCAAAGGTGATCGACGTGCAGGAAGGCGATTATGTGAAGCGCGGCGATAATCTCGTCGCCGGTTCGCCCGATCCGCACGACATTCTCGAAGTGCTCGGCATCGAACCGCTGGCTGAGTTCCTCGTCGCCGAAATCCAGGAAGTCTATCGCTTGCAGGGCGTGAAGATCAACGACAAGCACATCGAGACGATCGTTCGCCAGATGCTGCAAAAGGTCGAGATCATCGCTTCGGGTGACACGACATTGCTGGTGGGCGAACAGGTCGATCGCGAGGAAATGATCGAGATCAACGACAAGGCGGCCCTGACCGGCGGCAAGCCCGCTGAGGGCAAGCCGATCCTGCTCGGCATCACCAAGGCCAGCTTGCAAACCCGCAGCTTCATCTCGGCGGCCTCTTTCCAGGAAACCACCCGTGTGCTCACGCAGGCGGCGGTCGAAGGCAAGAAGGACGAGCTGATCGGTCTCAAGGAAAATGTGATCGTCGGGCGCCTGATCCCGGCAGGAACGGGTGCTGGCATGAGCCGGCTGCGTGTGGCCGCGACGTCGCGTGATGCCGCGCTTCGTGTCCAGCAGCGCGAATGGCAGGAAAGCCTTATCGCGCCAAGGACGGCGGCCGAGGAACATGCTGCCGAACTGCGTCAGCCGGTTGAGGCCGACACTGGCGACGATCCGCTGGGCGCAGTAGTCCATTCGACCGAGACGACGGAGGATGCGGAATAAGCCCTCTGGCCGGATGATCAGCCAACAACACCCCGCCGGCTAATGCTGGCGGGGTTTTTGTGACGTTAGGGATTTAGCCCATTCTGTCCCGTTTCAGGTCATCCAAAAAATGGGCCTGCTCGCGCATTGCCATCAAGCCTGAATGTGTTAACCCACCGTTAATCGAGTTGAAACTCGAGCGGGTGGCATCTTACCGATCTTATTTGCAGGGATGCGTGATATGAAAAAGATGATTTTGGCCTGTACGGCTTCAGCCTTGGCGAGTGGCCTGGTTGCGACACCGGCAAGCGCTGCAGTTGTGGCCATCGGCTTTGACGTGGCGCAGGCGGGTTATACGCCGACACCTGGCGTGATCCAGGAAGTCACCAATCAGTTCGGTTCGCTTGGCGTGATCTTCCGGGATCAGAAATCGCCGGGACGTGGCGCCACGCTCGGCAAATGCGGGCCCGGCAATGGTCCGGTGGCATTTTTCGGCTTCGGCAATGACTTTGCGGGATGCGGAGATACGCAGCCGAATATCGATATCGACTTTGTCGATCCGTTCAACAATGCGCTCGATGGTTTCACGACCTCGTTTTCGATCTTCAACTTCGATGGTCTCATCAAGGCGACTGCCTATGACTCGCTGGGCGGCATTTTGGGAACGACCCAGACGTTCAACGGTGCTCTTGCATTCTCGGGGATTGGCAACATCTCCCGCGTGAACCTGGTGTCGCTCGATCAGGATCCGACGACGATGGATGATCTGTCCTTCGAAGGGGTGATCGGCGTCGGCTCGGCGGTTCCAGAGCCCGCCACATGGGCCATGATGCTTGCAGGCTTCGGCATGGCTGGTGCTGTAATGCGCCGTCGCCAGAATGTTCGCGTCAGCTTTGTCTGAACAATCCTGACTGTACCGATGTTCGAACAGCCCCGCCGGAGCGATCCGGCGGGGTTTTTCTTTGGAGGCGGCTCGCCTAGGGCAGGGCCATGACGATTGACAATCCCTGGGCCGAGCTCCGTTCCGCACGCTTTGCGCCGTTGCTCGCGCTGATGTGCCTTGGGATGTGGCTGAATGCTGCCGACACGCTGGTGACGGTCACGATCATGCCGAGCGTCGCCCGCGCCATTGGCGGCTATGAATGGTTCGGCTGGACCGTGGCTGCCTATCTGGTCGGCTCGATCATGGCGAGTGCCTGTGCCGCACGGCTGGCGGGCGATTTCGGGGTCCGGCGCATGACCGTCTTGTTCGCGCTCGTCTATGCCTTGGGATGCGCGCTTGGCGCGCTTGCACCTGCCATGCCGCTGTTCGTCGCTGGGCGGTTCATCCAGGGTGTCGGTGCGGGTGCCATTGTCGCGCTTTGCTACATCGCCATCCCCAACAATTTTTCCGAGCGGGTCTGGCCGGCCGTGTTCGGGGCGATCTCTGCGGTGTGGGGCATCGCCACCTTGCTGGGCCCGTTGCTCGGCGGCCTGTTCGCGGGCGGGCAGCACTGGCGGACGCTGTTCTGGTTGTTTGTCGCGCAGGCGCTCATATTTGCAGCCCTGATCCGGTATTTTGCGACGGCGGACGGCGCGGCCGATGCGCCGAAAGGCGTTCCGATACGGCAGTTGACGATCCTCACGGTTTCGGTGACGTCGCTTGGTTCGGCGGCGCTGGTCATGGACACGGCCGTGGCAGTCCTGCTCGTGCTGGTCAGCGCGATCGGCTTTCTTGTGTTGCTCGGTGTTGACCGGAACGCCGGGGTTCGCCTTCTCCCGCGCGAGGCCGGCAATCTGAAAAGTACTGCGGGGCAGGGCTATTTCATCATTTTTGCAACCGAGGCGGCAGCAATCGGTTTCAGCGTTTATGGGACTGCCTTTTTACAGGCCATCCACGGCCTTTCACCCTTGCTGGCGGGTTTCGTCATTGGCGGCATCGCTGCGGGATGGACCGTGACGGCCCTGCTGGTCTCGCGTGGCGGCGCTGGCCATGACGCGCGCTGGCTGAGGCTGGGGGTCACGATCATCGTTGTGGGCATGGCGTTCGGGAGCTGGGCAGTCCCGCGAAGCTCTCCGATCGTTGTCGCGGCGGCCATGATCCTGCTCGGATCGGGTTTCGGGTTGTGCTGGGCATTTCTGGCCAAGGCGATCATCGGCGGCCTGTCCGAAGATGAACGCGATGCCGGATCGACCGGTGTGCCAACGGCCCAGTTGATCGGTGGCGCCTTTGGTTCTGCAGGGGCAGGGGCAATGGCGGCGGCGCTGGGCTTTCGCGACGGTATCGATCCTGAGCGTGCGATCCGGCTCGGGCCATGGGTGTTCCTGATCTTCCTGCCATTCGGGCTTGCAGCGCTGGTTGCAGCGATCAAGCTGGCACGACGCCTTTGATCAGGCTGGCGGCAACGGTCTCGGCCGGTGATTCTCGTCGAGCGCGACGAAGGTGAACAGGCCTTCGGTGACCTTGACTTCGCGCGCCCCACGATCACGCGTGGCAACCACTTCAAGCTTGATGGCCATCGATGTCCGCCCGCGCCGGAGCACTTCGCCGTAGATGGAGATGACGTCGCGTACGAGAATCGGTGCGATGAACTCCATCGCCTCGATTGCAACGGTGGCGCACGGCCCCTGACAGACATCGCCCGCGACGATGCCTCCGGCAATGTCCATTTGCGACAGCACCCAACCGCCGAAGATATGGCCATTCGAATTGATGTCGCGGTGTTGCGGAACGACCCGCAGGACCGGATTCTTGTTGCTGCTCATGCCGCGCGATCCTCGTCGGCAAACGGATCGCGGATCGATTCATCATGGCCCGTGCCCGAACTGAGGAAGACCAATCCCATCAGCGCGGCCGCGAGGAGCACCGAGAAAAATATTCCGAGTGATGCGGCGATCATCATCGGCCAGGGAATGGGGCCAGCCACCCATCGCAGGGCGCCCAATCCGACGATAACGGCAATCGTCGAAGCGCCCGCCATCCACCCCATCAGGGCCCTGTACCGTTCCCAGGCAAAGGCCGCGTATCGCGGATCTTCGAGTTTCGACGGAGGAATGTCCATGCTTCCCCTTGAACCCGGTCGCCAAATTCAGCAAGATGCGAATGGCAAGAGGAGGGCCGGCGCCATGACCATCAGGGCAATACTCCAGGCAAAGGGCAATGAAGTGCTTTCGGTCTCCGGGGAGGCGAAGGTAGCCGATGCAGTGGCGCTGCTCGCCGAGCGACGGATCGGCGCTCTTCCCGTAATTGACGGTGGCAAGGTGTGCGGCATTTTTTCGGAACGCGACGTGCTTTACGGGCTCGCCCGTGAAGGCGCCAAGATCCTTGAGCAAAGGGTCGCGGACGTCATGATTTCCCCGGCCATAACGGTTGAGCCCGACAGTCCGGTCCTGACGGCGCTATCGCTCATGACGCGGCGGCGGATCCGGCACTTGCCCGTGACCGAAGGCAATGCCGCAATCGGGTTTGTCTCGATCGGCGATCTGGTCAAATACCGAATCGACAAGATCGAGGCTGAGGCTGCTGCGATGCGCGAATATATTCAGAGCGCCTGAACCGATGCTGGCGGCTCAGGCCCCGGCCTGCCGCTGGCGTTTGGTGACAAGTTGGTAAAGGTCCGAGACCGCGTCGCGATCGAGGAGCCATGAGAGACCAAGATAGATTGCACCGCCAAGCGCCACGAGGATCGCGAGCGCAGTCGGCGGGGAGAGGTCCGCTGTCATGGGCCGGGCAAGGTGGACGAGCCCGCCCATAACGAGAGCCGAAAGCGCGCTTGGCCAGATTGCGGCAAAGAGCGCGCGGACTCCGGTTCCGATGGCATGGCGCGAAAGCGCGACTGTGATCCCGAGCATCAGCGGAGTGCCGACAACCCACGCCGCTGCCAGGCCAGACACGCCATAGGGGGCACCGACCAGAAATGCGGCGGTCATGATAATCGCGCCGGCAAGGCTGGTCCGGACATAGATGCCCGGCCTTCCGAGCGCATTGGTTGCCGGCGAAAAGACGATCTGCATGGCAAAGAAGGGCATCGCCAGCGCCATGACCCGGACCAGCGGCACCATCTCCATCCATTTCGCGCCAAACAGCGTTGCGACCATCGGCTCGGCGACGGCTGCCATGCCGAAATAGAGCGGAAATGCGACGAACATCGTCATGCGGATGGACATGGCGAAGGCGGTGCCGATTGCGCCACCCGACTTGTCAAGTTCTGCATAGGCGGGAAACGCAACTTCGTTGAGGGGTGGAACAAATTTGGCCGTGAAGATCTGGGTCAGGAACAGCGCCTCGGCGTAGAGGCCCAGCATGTGCGGGTCGAGCTGGCGGCCGGCAATGAAGATGTCTGCCTGGCTCTGGATGATCCAGAAGAACTGGCAGAGCATCAGCGCGCCGCCGAAACTCAGGATTGATCCCGCCCCGCGAAAGTCGAAGCTTGGCCAGACGAGCAGCCGTGCCGCAAATGTCAGGCCGATTGCGCGGGTCGCGAACATCACGATCGGCGTGATCACCAGCGTCCAGAGGCCGAGGCCCGACAATGCGCAGCCAAGGCCGGTGCCCGCTGCGACAAAGGCCGACACCATATTGACCTTCGCCTGGTTGCGAAAATCGAGCCTGCGCGCAAGCAGGGCCGACGGCAGGGCTATAAAGGGCGTCGCGAGATAGAGCAGGGTCTGGACCCGCAGCATGTCCGTTATCACCGGCTGCTTGAAATAGGCGGCGGCAATGGGGGCCGTCACGAACTGTGTCGCCGCCAGCCCGGCATTGAGGAGAATTAACAGGCCGAACACTTGCGCGATTCGCTTTTCGTCCATCGAATCCGCCTGGATCAGCGACGATGCAAAGCTGTAACCATTGAGAAAATTGAAGAGCACCAGAACGACCTGCGTCATGGCAAACAGGCCATAGTCATGGGGATCAAGCAACCGAACGACAATGATCGTGGCCGCCCACATGACGAGTTGTGCTGCAATCTGGCTTCCGGAACGCCAGAAAACCGCGTTTCGCACGCGCGCCGAGAAACCTTGTTCGACCGGGGATTCCATTGTGCTCACCCGGCTTCCTTAGCGCCGCATTTGTGAATATCGAGCTTCCAGTCGTTTTCGGCATTGAAATAAAATTGCAAGATTACGGTTGACGGGCGGAAAAGCGGCGTCTAGTGGCCCTCTTGTCGCGGCGAAGAGGCACCTGCTTCCCACCGCTTCCGCAACATGACAGACGTCCGGCTACCCCGGTAAAAGGGGGGAACCAAAGGCGTCGTCGTTTTGCGCTCTTTCTCATTGTCGGTTTA
>CXWL01015473.1_pt1 | contig 16056 bp, 8 predicted proteins | sample 590931 | NCBI WGS metagenome assembly CXWL01 (sample SAMEA3498368, study PRJEB10139) | groundwater metagenome | biome: water well; material: biofilm material | place: Germany | collected 2015-04-27 | reverse complement strand
AAAATAACCGCCATCAAGTCTTCGGCATCATTTCTCTGAAAAGGCGCAGGCACTTTTTTTCCGGCACGGTTGCGCGGTATGGCCAAAGCTGTATTGGCCACCCAGCGCCAGCGGGTCGGGAACATCGGTGCTGCCAACAGCGCTTGTGTCAGCACGTCTTGTACGCTGTCGGCCTTTAGATAATCAGCCGGTTCACGCAATGGAAAGCTATGCGTAGGGCCCAATGACAACACGATATTATTTTCGTCGGCAGCGGCTTGCAGTTCGAAATTGAAACGGCGGCAAAAGCGTTTGCGCAAAGCCAGGCCCCAGGCTTTATTGACTCGCGAGCCGTAAACCGAGTGAATGACGAAATGCATGTCGCCAATTTCATCAAAAAAGCGTTCGAAAATAATCGTGTTAAAGGTAGGCAGTACCGTCAGTGCGGCTTTCGCTGTGGCCAGATACTGATATAACTGCTCGGCCGCTGCCGGTGGCAAATCCAGTTCCCGGTTGATAAATTGACGAGTCTGCTCTTCACTTGTTTCCAGCAGTTGATCGATGGTGGCCGTCAGATCCGATACGGCGGCCGATAATTCAAAGCTGCGTCCCGGCGCTTCGCCGAACCAGAACGGGATATTCGGCGGCTGACCATGCGCATCTTCGACAAAAACCTTGCCCTGTTCGATTTTAAGCATCCGGTAGGAACTGTTGCCGAGCTGGAAAATGTCGCCCGGGATGCTTTCAAACGCAAAATCTTCATTGAGCGTGCCGATGAACAAGCCTTCCGGCTGCATGATGACATCGTAGTCGAACTGATCGGGAATGGCGCCGCCGTTCATGATTGCGGTCAAACGAGCGCCTTTGCGTGGCCTAAGCACACCATGCACAACATCGCGGTGCAAATAGGCCCCGCGACGTCCACGCCGGGTGTGATAGCCGTCGCTCAGCATTTTTACGACGGCAGTATATTGATCCCGCGTTAACGTGCGATAGGGCCAAGCCAAGGTTAGGGCTTGATATAATTCTGTTTCCAGCCACTCTCTGCAGGCGACTTCCGCAACGATTTGTTGGGACAGCACATCCAGCGGATAATCGGGAATCCTGATGGTGTCAAGCTGGTCTTTGGCAATGGCAGCCAACAATGCAGCGCACTCCAGTAAATCGTTACGTGACAACGGAAATAAGCGGCCTTTGGGGATTGCGCCAAGACTATGCCCGGAACGCCCGACGCGTTGTAGAAAAGCCGCAATTGAATGCGGCGATCCCAATTGGCAAACCAGATCGACATCGCCGATATCGATGCCGAGCTCTAACGAAGCTGTCGCCACCAAGGCTTTCAATTGTCCCTGTTTTAAGCGATGTTCTGCGGAAAGGCGATGTTCTTTGGCCAGACTGCCGTGATGCGCGGTTACGGCAGCTTCACCCAGTCGATCCGCTAGAGCCGCTGAAGCCCGTTCGGCCAGACGCCGGGTATTGACGAAAATCAGTGTCGTGTGATGCTCGTTAATTAACTGCTCCAGGCGATCGTAAATTTCTGTCCAGACTTCGTTGGCCATGATGGCTTCCAGCGGCGAGCTGGTGACCTCAACCAGCAAATCACGCTGCCGGACATGGCCGGTGTCAATGATGGTGCAGGGCACATTGCGGTTACCGGTCAAATAATGCGCAATGGTTGTCAACGGTTTTTGCGTGGCGGATAAACCGATGCGAATGGGTGGTTTTTCGGTTAATTGGCTGAGCCTCTCAAGCGACAACATCAGGTGAGCGCCGCGTTTGTTGCCGGCCAGTGCATGAATTTCATCTACAATCACGCTGCGGACGGTTTTCAACATCTCGCGTCCGGATTCCGAGGTCAACAGAATGAATAAGGATTCCGGCGTGGTCACCAGGATATGCGGATGAAATTTCTTCATCGCTGCACGCTCAGCCTGGCTGGTATCGCCGGTGCGGGTTTGGGCCCTGATGACGATGCCGGGCTGGCCCGCTTCCAGCAAAGCCATGCCGATGCCGGTTAACGGTTGTTCCAGATTTTTATGAATGTCATTCGATAAGGCTTTCAACGGCGAGACATAAAGCACTTGCGTTTGGTCCGGCAAGGAGGCTGTCAGTCCTTGCTGTACCAGTTGATCGATAACGGCTAAAAAAGCTGCCAGCGTTTTTCCCGAACCGGTTGGCGCTGCAATCAATGTCGATTGACCGGATTGAATAGCAGGCCAAGCCTGACATTGTGCTTCTGAAGGTGCATTGAACTGACTTAGAAACCAGTCAGCAACCACAGGGTGAAACAAACTTAAAACCGGAGGCATGAAAAAATTAAGTCAATTGGTTTATCGAATTAAATGCAAAGGGGTGCAGAAGATAGGCTATTTCCCGGCTATTAAAACATGCAGTCCGGGTAAATTGAATAAATCAATTTGGCTTCCGGCATACTTCACCGGTTTATGCACTGATAAATTCCAGTAAGTTAAAACATTACAAAAAAAGTTTCCGATGAAATTTCTGTCAAGTTCAATTTACTAAGTCTTTGAAAGACATACCTAAATAATTTTTGACTTAAATTTGTTCAAAGTAACAAATTGGTAATAAAAACCGGTAGTAAGGCGCTCAACCGATAAGTTACCAGCAGAGTTATCCACAGATTTTGTGGGTAACTGAAAAAAGCCAATGCCCGGAGTCACGTTGGTAATAAAACTTCAAAAATAAGACGGCTCTGGCTGCCCTTCATAGACTGAATGAAAATTTTTTCCTCATTTATCAGTCCGATTTGGCTTCGACATTAAATGGTAATTCTTCATAGAAGTCTGATTCAACGAGGGGTATAAAGTAAATAACTGATCTACTTTGTGCGTATACCTCCCTCAAAAAAGGACGTTGATTTTGTGCAGGGACGCAATTTTTTTTCGGGTAAATGCTTAAAGATACTGCCAAATGACAATAAATAAGCAAAAATGTGGATGGCAAAAGGTTCATTTAAGTTTAAGTAGCTATAATCAAAGGGAATTACTGCAATTCAAGCTGTAATGTTGATGCTGTTTCTGGAGTAAAGTGCCCAGAGTGGCTTTCACTAACAAAATTACGGGTAGTAATAACTTAAGGGTCATCAAAAATGAATAACGAAACATTAAAAAATCAGGCGCGACGTTTATTTGTTACATTGAACACCGAACAAAATAAATCAGCCATTCAAGATAATGTCCGCTTTAACCGCCTCTATCCTATCGTCGGCCATGCTTTTCGACGGTATGTGCGTCGAATAAACCTGTTGGACACCGCCAGCTAACAACATTAACCCCCCGCATTTTAGCGGCGACATGTGAATGCGCCAGGGTAGTAAGGTTTTGAGCCATTCTACCCTGGGTATCGCAAAGCCACTCTATCTGTTGACAGAACGTTCCATTCTTGATCTCCTCCAAGGCTTTATAGAATTAACCTTCGTAAATAAGTAGGCTTATTGCGGTGCTGCTCAATAAAAGCACAAATCGATGTGCAAACTTAAGCGAAAATAGAAACTTCATGGGCATAAGTTTGATCCAGTTTATTCGTAGAAGTAGATTGTAATTTTCCAAGTGCAGTAATTGATTATTATCAGGTAAAATCTGGGCTGTCAGCGTAAGCGGATCAGCTTCAATCAATCGCAGTACGAGAATCATGGACACTGGAATCAAAACCAATAGCTCAATGCCTGAAAGTGCTCAAGCGTTTAACGTTCGAAGGCATTTGCCATCCTATGGCCCATTAAAAAAACTACGAACAGCGTTGGCGATTGCGCGAGGAACCTCCTTTCTATCAACCCTTCAACAGGAAACTGAAGGAACCGTTTCCCATGATCAGACAAAACGGGTTTCTTATCTGACCGAACTGTTTACTCGCATTCACCGGGAAATATTTTGTGACTGGAAAGATCAGGTAACTGTCACGCATCGTCCCGGAACGATACAGCACGCCGGTAAAAGAAAAGAATTTCGCGAAGCCATAGAACGTCTGGTACTGGACGGAGAGGGTAACCAGAATACGGCGATTTTTGACAATAATGGCTTTGCGTTCAGAACGCAAAATATTGCAGAGCGGCTGGCCGATTTTTACCGGCAAATGCGGAATGTCAGACCATTTGGCTACGGCAATCGCTTGACGCTGGATTTTTTCATGACAGTGCTCGGCAAGCTTCCCGCTATCAAAAGTGTCTATGAAACGGGCATCGATTTCAGGCGCATCGATAGCCGCGATGCTTTCGCGCTTCATAATCTGGACAGTTGCTACGATGATATCGTTGTCGCGTTCCAGCATGCCATGGAACCCAGCCGAAGTAAAAGCCTGCAAAATATCGCCAATGGTTATGGCAAGTGGCCTGAAAACAAAAAATTTGTTTCCGGGATCCCGTTTTTGTCGCATAAAACCAATGATGGTATCGAATGTCTGGTTTCTGTGAATGGCGGTCTGGTGCCGTTAGCGAGCATTCAGTATGAACTGTTTGTCGCCGGTAAACATTTAGCGGATTATCCGCTTTGTGCCCCTGAAAATATGATCGGCTATTTGCCGGGTACAGAAGCACTACGCCATACGGGTGCTTATGAAATTGATGGTATTCCGATTGGTAAAGACGGTGCCGCGCCTTTGTTTTGCCTGGATATTAATTTGTTGACCGGTTTACGATCTCCGAGTCATACCGAGCTCATGGAGCTGATGAAGCAATGTGAAGGAGAAAAAATTTCAATTCTCCATCTGGCAAATAACGAAGAATTCAAACAAAAATTGCTGACTTTAGCCGGAGATGACGCACGTCTGCTAAGAACAGTCGAAATTGCCTACGAGCGGCTGGGTAAAGTGATGAAAAAACTGGATGCGGCGCAACAAGCCTTGTTTGAAGGAAAAACGCCGGACTCAAATCCCAAGCTATTTATGTCGATGGGCGGCGCAGGATCCGGAAAAACGGCTGTCGAAGATATTGCAAGAGCGCAATGCGGTGATAATTTTGTTGTTGCGTCTCTGGATGAGTTTCGAAAAAAAAGCGATTTGTATCAAGTGCTGACTGCAGCAGGACATCACAGTGACGACTATGTGTATATCGAACCGTTTGCCAATAGATTGCGTGATTCCGTAGCACTCTATGCCCAAAAAAACCGTATCAACCTGCTGTATGATGGTACCGGAATACCTTATTATCCGCGCTATTCAGGGATTGTAGAACAATTTAAAGCAGCAGGCTTTCATACGCAGATCACGGCCGTTGATGCGTTTTTGGTAAAACCGGCCGGACGTGAAAGTGAACTAGTAAGGTCAGGTGTTATTGATAGCGTAAAGGATCGCTTTGATCAAACCGGGCGTGCTTTACCCTGGGTGGTTACCATAGACAAACATATTCGTGCGCCACGATCTTTTTTGCAGGCGCTGGAACATCTTGCGCTGGATAAAATTTCGTTGTTTGCCAATGACGGAGATCGTGATAAACACTATCTGGTTGCAGAAAGTTTTGATTTTTCCGAAGCGGAACTGCGATTACTGCAGCAATTTCAATTGTCGGGAAGCTTGGCTGCTCATCTTAAGGCTGTGATTAGAAACCGGGAAGATTCTTTCCTGAAAAAATTGGCCAACAACCAGGATACTGCCATGACTGCACTGATTGACAGAAATCCGGGTTTTGATGAGAGTAATGTGGCTTATCAGGTTTACCCGAATAAAAAGGGTTACCGGGTTTTGCTGGTTTACAATACGCGGCGGATAGTGGATTTCGTAGAAAAAAGGCAGCTAAATCCCAATGCGTCCATTGAATCCGCTTTGTTGCATAAAACGGAATCGCTGGCTTTCCATGTCGATCCAACGACTCAAAAGCCCTGGATGACACGATTGCAAGGCACGGTTGATTGAGAGTTTGGCGAAATGTTGAGCTAGTGCTTAAGGGGGGTAAAGGAACTTACCCATTTTAAAAATCCCAAAAATCGTTATCTTCCATGCTGATGTTATCAGTAGCAATCGTGTGATCTTCAGGAATGATGAAGTCATCAGTGGCTTTAACAGGTTCATCAGGCATGTTGGAATCATCAACGGTGCCGGCGCGCTCTTCGGGAATGATAAGGTCATCAGGTGTGCCAATATGCGCTTCAGGAATGACGAAATCATCGGAAAAACAGGGATCGTTAATCAGGTCAGTTAACAGGATTGGCTTTTGAATGCCGTAGCCTTGAACATAATCGACGCCAATGTCTTTCAGAATATTCAAAATATCGTTATTTTCGACATATTCCGCAATGGTTTTCATGTTTAATGAATGGGCGATTTCGTTCATTGATTTAACGATGGCAATATCGGCATTATTATTGGCCAGATCCTTGATGAAGGCGCCATCAATTTTAAGATACTCAACATTCAAACTTTTTAAATACGCGTAAGATGAATAGCCGGATCCAAAATCATCCAGAGAAAACTTGCAGCCAAATTGCTTGATTTGCTTGATGAATTTTTTTACATAAACGATGCTGTCCGCAGCCACGGTTTCTGTAATTTCGAAGGTCAACTTTTCTGTTGGCAGATTACAGGACGCCAATAGCTCTTTCAGAAATACGAGGAACTCTTCTTTATTGATGGATTGCCCCGATAAATTAATTGAAAAGCCGTCGATTTTGTCGAAAAAAGACCGGTTTTGTTCTATCCACGCGAATGCATGCCGAATGACCCATTGATCAATTTCCGGCATGCGGTTACAGCGTTCAACAGCGGGTATGAAGTTATCCGGCGGAACAAAATTTCCGGATTTATCGCGGATACCCAGTAAAATCTCATAATGACTGTAACCGGTAGTGTGCGACTCTGTCGATGCAATCCGCTGGCAGCGCAGAAATAATCGATCTTCAGACAGGACCTGATCAATCTGGCCGACCCATTCCTGCAGCCGGTATTGGCGTTTTAAGGTTTCGTCTTCATCATCAAATATCCGGATTCGATTTTGCCCGGACCGTTCTTTGGAATTACTCGCTGAATCGGCTTTTTGCATTAATTGATGAACATCGTAACCGTTTTCAAAAAAGGGCACTAAACCAATACTGATATCTATCGAGTAACTTTTATCTTCCCATTCAAAATGAGAATCACAAATCAGGCTGAGTAGTGCCTTCGCAATTTCATAAGCCTCTTCAGATGTGCAGTTTTTAAATAGCACGCCAAACGATTTGTCTCCCAAACGGGCCAGTATTTCATCATTTCTCAAACGGCCGGTCAGTGTCTGGGTAACCTTTTTAAGGAGCTGGTTTCCGCCTTCCATACCGACGATATTTGTCATCAAACGAAAATCCTGGATAACAATCTGGCAAAGCATATGACTGGAGTTACCGATCGTGGTTTTTTCATGTTTCAGTTGCTTGGTAAACTCATCGCGTGTAAACAGACCGGTTACCGGGTCATGCGTAGCGTTATAGATGAGTTTTTCATGCATTTTCTGCAGCATCGTATTGGTGGCACGGTCCATTAACGGTACATCCAGATTTTCTATTCGGTTAGCGCCTCCGTTTTGCATCAATTCGGCAAGTTCAATTTTGGTCAGTTCCAACTTGTGCAGGCCATCACGATCGGTGAACACAAAAATAGGAAGAAATTCACCAATCCATATGAGTTTCATCGGTTGAAACCCTTCCGAATTGCGAAATACGGTTAACCATTCTCCGACTCTTAATTGTTCAACCTGCAGAAACCATTTGCTGCCGTTGGTTTGAGCCACATGATCATCGACATTGATGGCCGGTTTTATCGAGATCATTTCCGGAGTCTTTCTGACTCGAGGCGAACCGGCGCCCAACAATACGGCGTTCAATTCTTCAAGAACACTGTCATGAATAAACGCATTTGTGCAAACGGAACCTAAATGATCCTCTATAAAATGCAGCGTCTTTGTAATAGCATCAGTGTGCTGATCCAGATTTATTTCCAGATCAGAAAGCCATAGCATCAAATCGTCGATGACCCGTAAATAGCTTGAGCTGTCATCGTTGCCATTTTCTTTATTCAGTTCAGTAATGACCAACAGATGTTGCCAGCCGGACGTTAACAGGTCAGAAATAATTTTGGCTATGGATTTGCCGGCGATTCTNNACTTCTGCAAAGATATTTGGATTGGTACCGGCTTCTTCCGCAATTCGAGTGACCAATTTATCCAATGCCTGTTTGATATTGGTTTTTTTTATGACTTTGTTACCTTTAACCGCAGACTCAAGAGTGGCCAACTGATTAATCACCTTTCGGGCGGGATGCGATTCGGAGTCCAAAAAATCGTTACCCTGCATCGACAATGACAGTAACGTCAGATGTAGGCTCTCAAAATAGGATTTGATATCCGATGACACTTTCAAGTCATTGAATAACGTTTCAAACAGTTTTCCGTACACTTCAAGTTGTTTGACATCATTGGTTGCCAGTGTTTTCGGCTTGGCAGAGGAATGTTCCAGCGTATCCTGAAGCAGTTTCTGCAGCGCAAGTGAGTTATGATGCAGGTTGCTCTGGCTGTTGGTTTTTTGTTGTATGGTTGCGATGGCTGCCGCCACTTCATTGGCTGTAAAGAATGATTGTGCCAGGGACTCCGCGTCCTTAATAGCGGATTTATCGTTATAGACCTCTCCGGAACTAGCGCTATTGGTTTCTTTTAATAGTTCCAGTAATTTTTTGGTGACCTGTGCTACCGGCTGCGTATTTTTTTGCTCCGCTATTTGTAATAATTTCGTCAGATCGTCATTTGAAATTAACGCCGTTTGATGATCCGGTTGAATGCGCGGTCCCTTATCGGTTTGGCGATGGTCCTTCGAACCGGCTTGGCTTTGGGGTCTGTCAGGCTGCCGTATAACATCCGTCATAAGCTGATTGGAAGCTCCAAAACTGGCAAGTGCCGCATCAAACAGATCAAACAAAACATTCAGGCTGCTTGTTAAACCATTTTCAAAAATAACGTAGAGTGCTTTTTTGATATCGTTATTTAAGTCATATTGAAGAATGGTTTCCCGAAAGTTGTCACAGATAACACCCGGACTTATAGGGCTTTTAATGGCATGCGTGGGACTTCCAAAGACATGGCTCAATTTTCGTTCAATTTGAACGCCCCGGCTTTCATGAAGTTTGGTCAGTTTTCTGATAACAGACGATAGATTAAGCCAGTCCTCAAAATCGTCTTTTTCAACGAGCGCCAGCGTTTTTCCATCCCCGTCGGGTTCGGGCTCTTTTTTATTTTTCAATTCGGAAATATGATTAACTTCGGCAAGGATGGAACTGCAAAATTCACTGGTAATGGTTTCACGATTCATTTTTATCGTGGTAATCACATCCTCGAGAGCAGATATATCCCTGAAATCTGCCGAGAGCCCTTTGGTGTTTCGAAGCTCGTCAGCGAAATTGTCGAAAAAATGGGTAAGCAGTAAGGGCAGTTGTTCGTCCAGAATTTTGATGATGGCTTTTTTGCAGCTATCCTGGTTTACTTTATCTGAGGCAGAGCTCCGTCTGTCAAAAGAAACCGCTTTAAATCCGTTATTGGCTTCGTTTTTCAACGCATTGAATGCAGAAACAGGCATGTTTTCGACGGCGACGCCGATACCCGATGCGCTGACGTGCATTATTTCTGCATCGAGCTGGAATTCTTGCCAGCCTTGTTCCGGACTGAGCGAAAAATGAATCTTTACCTGTTTAATCTTGGCAAGATCAAGATCTAAAGCATTTTGCTTAAAACTTAAAAAGAATCCGCCGGAACAAAAATCCTGAATGGTGCAGGGTACCGACATCGATTCAGTCACTATGAGTGAGGCCTCCAGTGCTATTGCGTAGCGAATGTAGCGACGACGCTTGACGTTATTGGTATAGGCCGACATAAAGCAAAATAGTTATAAACGAGGTTAATAGTTACAAGGCAATTCTGCCATTGCTAAATATAGTTTGTAAATTTTAAAAATGGCACTTAAGCAGACAGTAATTCCCGTTTACAGAATCGTGCCATTATAACTCGCTTTGGGGGGATTCAGTGTGAATAGAACGGCTTATCGTTTATAATCGACCTTTTAAAAGTACCAAATCTTCTATTTTGGTAGTGGCTGCCATCTGAACTATAGACTTCATGCAAGAAATAAATCCAATTAAGAATAAAATTATCGATTTGAAAAGCCGCAGTGATGCGCTTAGGAGGTATCTTTGACTTCGATGCCAAAAGTGAGCGCCTGGTTGAGGTTTTAAGAGAACTGGAAAATCCGAAAATATGGGATAACCCCGAAGAGGCTCAGGCTTTGGGCAAAGAACGCGGGCAGCTTGAAGTTATTGTGAATACCATCAATAGCCTAGAGCGGGGACTCAGTGACGCTGAAGAACTGTTGAAGATGGCGGTTGATGAAGGTGACGAAGAAACCGTGGATACGGTTGTCCAGGATCTTGCCTATTTTGAGGAAAACGTCGCAGGGCTTGAGTTCCGGCGTATGTTTGCCGGTGAAATGGATGCCAATAATGCGTTTCTGGATATTCAATCCGGTTCCGGCGGGACTGAAGCGCAGGATTGGGCATCGATGATTGAGCGCATGTATTTACGCTGGGGTGAGCGCAAAGGCTTTAAAACCGAGTTGATTGAAGAATCTGATGGCGATGTCGCAGGCATTAAAAGCGCCACGATCCGCTTTGAGGGTGATTATGCCTTTGGTTGGTTGCGCACTGAAACCGGTGTGCATCGACTGGTCAGAAAATCGCCTTTTGATTCAGGCAATCGCCGGCATACCTCGTTTGCATCGGTTTTTGTTTCGCCGGAAATTGATGATGACATCGCTATAGACATCAATCCGGCAGATTTGCGAATCGATGTCTATCGTGCCAGCGGCGCAGGTGGTCAGCATGTTAACCGTACCGAATCGGCTGTGCGTATTACACACAATCCCACCGGAACTGTCGTGCAATGTCAAAGTGATCGCTCGCAACATAAAAATAAAGATACGGCGATGAAGCAATTGAAAGCGAAATTATACGAACTGGAAATGCGCAAGCGCAGCGAAACACAACAGGCGCTGGAGGATTCCAAATCGGACATAGGCTGGGGTAGTCAGATTCGTTCTTATGTCCTGGATCAGTCCCGCATCAAGGATTTACGAACCGGCGTCGAAACAGGCAACACGCAGGCGGTTTTGGATGGCGATCTGGATCAGTTTATTGAAGCGAGTTTGAAGAGTGGCTTGTAATCTCAATCAAACAATTTTTTAACGGCATATCAAAACCTAAAAATATATGAAAATTGAAGCGTTGCGCGTTAAAAATTTTAAAACATTTAAAGATATAAAACTCACTAATTTGCCAGCTCTTTCGGTATTTATTGGAGCGAATGGCACCGGGAAAACCACTTTGTTTGATGTTTTTGGTTTTCTACGCGATTCCTTGCAAGATAATGTGAAAGTCGCTTTACAAAAACGAGGAGGATTTAAAGAGGTTGTCACACGTGGCGAAACAGGGTCGATTGAAATTGAAATCAAATTTCGTGAAGATGTTGGTAAGACAAGCCCATTGGTTACTTATTCGCTAACTATTAGTTTAGAAAACCATCAGCCTGTTGTTGAACGAGAAATTCTTAAATATAGACGGGGGCAAAAAGGTAAACCTTGGCATTTTTTAGATTTTAGCAAAGGTAAAGGTGATGCTATTACGAATGAAGAAAACTATGCCGATAAAGAATCTAAAGAAGAAAAAGTACAACAGCAAGTCGATTCTCCAGATATTCTGGCTTTAAAAGGTTTAGGACAATTTCAACGTTTTAAAGCAGCTAACAACTTTAGAAGACTGATTGAAAGCTGGCATGTTTCGGATTTTCATATCGGTGATGCCAGACCGAGTCAAGAAGCAGGTTACGCTGAACATCTTTCGACACGCGGCGAAAATATGCCATTAGTTGCACAATATCTCTTTGAAAACCATCCGGATATTTTTCAAGATATTCTAAAGAAAATGGCAGAGCGTGTCCCAGGGGTTTCCAAAGTCGAAGCAACTAATACCGATGATGGCCGTATTCTTTTGAAATTTCAGGATGGTTCTTTTAAAGATCCTTTTATTGCCCGTTATGTTTCTGATGGCACGATCAAAATGTTCGCTTATTTACTATTGTTGCATGATCCTAAGCCACATCCATTGCTATGCGTAGAAGAGCCTGAAAACCAGCTTTATCCTAGTCTTTTTTGCGGGTTAGTTGAAGAGTTTCGTGAATATGCTGACAAAGGCGGCCAGGTGATGATTTCAACACATTCACCAGATGTACTCAATTACATTGAACTTAATGAAATTTTTTGTTTATCCAAAAGGCAAGGCATTACAGTTATTAACCGTGCTAGTGAAGACGAGCTACTTTTGAATTTAACCAGGGAAGGCGATTTACCTGGCGCCTTGTGGAAACAAGGTTTATTTAGCGAAGTTAACCCTGCATGAAACAATTAGTGTTTCTGCTGGAAGAAGAATCGATGAAAGCTTTGTTAGATGCTTTATTGCCACAAATCCTACCCCAAGAAATTAATTTCCTTTGCGTACCTCATGAAGGTAAACAGGATTTGGAAAAATCAATTCCACGTAAATTACGAGCATGGAAAACTCCTGACACTTATTTTGTTATTGTACGTGATAAAGATAGTGCTGATTGTGTTGAAATCAAAAATCGATTAGTTAGCTTGTGTACACAAGCAGGGCGTAGCGATAGTTTGGTACGCATTGCCTGTCACGAACTGGAATCGTGGTTTTTAGGTGATTTGGCCGCTGTTGAACAAGCCTTCAATATCAAAAAACTGGCTGGACAACAACAAAATAGAAAATATAAAGAACCTGATAAATTATCCAATGCGTCAGAAGAACTAGAAAAATTAGTCAAAGGTTATCGTAAAGTCAGTGGGGCTAAAAAGATTGCTACCTACATGACCATTGACCAAAATTATTCTCATAGCTTTAATTGTTTTATTAGTGGTGTTAGAAGTTTAGCTTACTCAAGCCAATAGCAACTTATAGCACGATCATACATTATTATAATTTATTTAAATCCATGTCAGAAATCCAGCACGACGAACAAGAACAAATCAAGCAACGCCGCAGCAAGCTAAATGAATTGCGTGAAAACGGCATTGCTTTTCCTACCGATTTTCGCCGCAATGTTATAGCGGGTGAGGTTCAGGCCGAATACGGCGGCAAAACCAAGGAAGAACTTGAGCAACAACCGGTTCGAGTCAAAATAGCCGGACGCATGATGACCCGGCGAGTCATGGGGAAAGCCAGTTTTTGCCATATTCAGGATATGTCCGGCAAAATGCAGCTCTACGTGACCCGCGATACCTTGCCGGAAGGTTTTTATAACGAGCAGTTTAAAAAGTGGGATATCGGCGATATTATCGGAGCCGAGGGGGTATTGTTTAAAACTCAAACGGATGAATTGAGCGTCAAGGTGGATGATGTTCGTTTGCTGACGAAGGCTCTGCGGCCGCTGCCGGAAAAATTCCACGGCCTTGCCGATCAGGAAATCAAATACCGGCAACGCTATCTGGATTTGATCATGAGCGAAAGCTCGCGCAATACCTTTCTAATTCGATCCAAAGTCATTGCCTATATCCGGCAATTTTTAATTGACCGGCAGTTTCTGGAAGTTGAAACGCCGATGATGCAGGCCATTCCAGGTGGTGCGACGGCGCGTCCTTTTACGACACATCATAATGCGCTCGATATGGGGCTTTATTTGCGGATTGCGCCGGAATTGTATTTAAAGCGATTGGTGGTCGGTGGTTTCGAGCGGGTTTTTGAAATTAACCGGAATTTCCGCAATGAGGGTTTATCGACTCGTCATAATCCGGAGTTCACCATGCTCGAGTTTTATCAGGCCTATGCCGAATATCATGAACTGATGGATTTAACTGAAGAGATGTTACGGGGTATCGCTCAGGAAGTGCTTGGACAAACCGTGATCAGCTACCAGGGCGAGGAGTACGATTTTGGCAAGCCCTTTGCGCGGATGACGGTTGTTGATTCGATTTTACATTTTAATCCGAATTTAACACGCAATGACCTGGATAACCGGGATTCGGCGGTTGAAGTAGCCAAAGCCTTGCATATTCCGGTTAAGGACAGTTATGGCCTGGGTAAAATTCAAATCGAGATTTTTGAAAAAACGGTGGAAAGCCGTTTGTTGCAGCCAACATTCATTACCGCCTATCCGGTTGAGGTGTCGCCATTAGCCAGACGTAATGATAATGACCCACACGTAACGGATCGTTTCGAGTTTTTTGTCGGCGGACGTGAAATCGCCAATGGCTTTACCGAGCTGAATGATGCCGAGGATCAGGCAGAGCGTTTCCAGAAACAGGTGCAGGATAAAGAAGCCGGTGACGATGAGGCCATGCATTTTGATGCCGATTACATCGTTGCACTCGAGCATGGCATGCCGCCAACCGCAGGTGAGGGTATCGGCATCGACCGGCTGGTGATGTTATTTACGGATGCGCCGTCAATTCGGGATGTGCTTCTGTTTCCTCACATGCGGGCTAAAAACTGATTTAAACCCCGTTAGATCGAATGGACCCGGATTGCAGAAAAAGGTCATTGAGCCGAATTGAAATTCATGACCGTAAATGCTTCCGGGTTTAATCAAACAATGACGATTTTAGCCTCATTGATAACTTCACCGATAACGCAGGCTTTAGAAACTCCGTTTTGATGAAGTGTCTTTAGGCAGTCTTGTGTCTGATCTGGCGGGACTGAAAACAAAAGGCCGCCACTGGTTTGTGGATCAAAAAGCGCGGGGAAGCGTTGATTGCTCACATCAGCGCTCAGCTCGGCACTTAAAGACGTATGGTTTTTATCAGCAATCGAGGCGTAATAACCTTTTTCAAACAACTCTTCAACACCATCGAATACCGGTACCGCCTTGTAGTCGATTTTAATGCCCAAAGGGCGATCACTGTTTTTTTTCAACATTTCAAACGCATGGCCTAACAGGCCAAAACCGGTAATATCGGTGCAACCGGAAACTGCAAAGCGTTTGATGATTTCCATGGCGGTTTTGTTCGATTGCAACATGCTTGAAAGCACCGTATCCACCAGTTTGCCATTGGCCTGTGCCAGCATATTGGCGGCGAAGACAGCACCGGTGCCGATGGGTTTGGTCAGGATCAACCGATTGCCCGCTTGAGTGAGTTGTTTTCTTAAAACCTGATCCGGCGCAACTTCGCCCTGGACTGCAATTGAAATGGCAAGCTCTGATCCTTCTCCGGTATGTCCGCCAACCAGCGAGGCGCCGCTTTGGCTCAGAATGGCAAGCACGCCCGACAGTACCTGAAAAATATCTTCCTGATGAATTTTTGTGTTTGCGGCGCCGAGTGTTAAGCCGACTTGCGCAGTCCTGGCAATGCCGCCCATCGCATAAATGTCGCTTAAGGCATGTTGGGTTGAAATTTGCCCCAGCAAATAAGGGTCTGAAATAAACGAACGGAACTGATCGATACTTTGCAGACACAGCGACTGTTCGGAAAACCGGGTCAACGCACAGTCTTCGCCATCCTTAACGCCCAGTAAAACAGCATCATCTTTAGGGATGTTCAGTTTATTCAGGCTTTGCGTTAGCGTGGAGGCTGCCAGTTTACTGCCACAGCCGCCGCAGTTATTGATTGCCCAATCGTCAGGAACCAGCGTAGTTTGGGGTACTGGCATGACTTTATTAAAATGCAGCGGTTTTCTGCTAAAAGTTCTAGCCTGAAATCGCTTCATAAAGCGTCTGTCGATTCCATCCTTAACCGTCCACAACAAGGAAGGTGATAGCCATCTGAGAATTGACGGGCTGTCCTGATGAACCATGGCTTTATGATCGCCAATGGTTATTAAAGACAGCACATGCTTTTTGGGCTGAAAGGTTTTTAGTGCGGGTTCTCCGGTGAAAAAAGCACGGATATTGTGTTCAAGCACCCTCCCTTGCCGGACGGCATAAACGCCCGCTTTTTTCAGCGGTGATGGCGAAAAGTGTATGCAATCGCCGGCAGCAAACAGGGCTGTTTCATTTTCAACCTGCAGTTTTCCGCTGACTTTTACAAAACCGTCCGTGTCTACCGGTAGTCCTGACTGGTTAAACCA
>CXWL01028185.1_pt1 | contig 16057 bp, 16 predicted proteins | sample 590931 | NCBI WGS metagenome assembly CXWL01 (sample SAMEA3498368, study PRJEB10139) | groundwater metagenome | biome: water well; material: biofilm material | place: Germany | collected 2015-04-27 | reverse complement strand
ATGCAGGGTCTGTCGAAGACCTATCCGGGCGGCAAGAAGGTGTTCGAGAACATCTGGTTGTCGTTCTTCCCAGACGCCAAGATCGGCGTGGTTGGCGTCAACGGATCCGGCAAGTCGACCTTGATGAAGATCATGGCCGGCATGGACAAGGATTTCACCGGCGAAGCCTTCGCCATGGCCAACACCAAGATGGGGTATCTTGAGCAGGAGCCGCACATCGATATGGCGCTCTCGGTGCGGGAAAACGTCGAGGCGTGGTGCGAGGAAAAGAAATTGGTGCAGCGCTTCAATGAAGTGAGCATGGAAGTCGGCGAAAATTACACCGATGAGCTCATGGAGGAGATGACCGCGCTTCAGGAAAAGATCGACGCCGCCGAAGCCTGGGATATCGACAGCAAGATCGAAATGGCGATGGATGCGCTGCGCTGTCCGCCTGACGATGCGGATGTCGCGAAACTTTCCGGCGGCGAGCGTCGGCGCGTGGCTTTGTGCCGGCTTCTGCTTTCAAAGCCTGACATGCTGCTGCTTGACGAGCCCACCAACCACCTCGACGCTGAAAGCGTCGCCTGGCTGCAGCATCACCTCGAGAACTTTCCCGGCTGCGTGATCCTGGTCACCCACGACCGCTATTTCCTCGATCAAGTGACGAAATGGACGCTGGAACTCGATCGCGGCAAAGGCATTCCCTATGAGGGCAATTACTCCGCCTGGCTGGAAGCCAAAGCCAAGCGCTCGGCGCAGGAAGCTTCTGAAAGCGATGCACGCAAGAAGGTGATGAGTCGCGAACTGGAATGGGTGCGCCAATCCCCGAAAGCGCGGCAGGCCAAGAGCAAGGCGCGGCTCACGCGCTATGAGGAAATGGCGGCCGAGGCCGAGCGCGAGAAGCAGACCTTCGCCACCATCCAGATCCCGCCGGGCCCGCGCTTGGGCCACAACGTGATCAATTTCGATGGATTGAAGAAAGCGTTCGGCGACAAGCTGCTGATTGACGGGCTCAGTTTCAAACTGCCGCCGGGCGGCATTGTCGGCATCATCGGCCCTAACGGCGCGGGCAAATCGACCTTGTTCCGCATGATCACCGGTCAAGAAAAGCCCGATGCTGGACGCATCGAGATCGGCGAGAGTGTGAAGCTTGGGTTCGTCGATCAATCGCGCGACAGTCTCGACGACAAGAAGAACATCTGGGAGGAAATTTCCGGCGGCCTCGATATTCTGACTGTCGGCACGCGCGAAGTGCCGAGCCGCGCCTACGTCTCGAGCTTCAATTTCAAGGGCGCCGATCAGCAAAAGAAAGTTGGGCTGCTTTCCGGCGGCGAACGCAACCGTGTGCATTTGGCTAAAACGCTGCTTACCGGTGCGAATGTGCTGCTGCTCGACGAGCCAACCAACGACCTCGATGTGGAAACGCTGCAATCGCTGGAAGCCGCGTTGGAAGATTTCGCCGGCTGCGCCGTGGTGATCAGCCACGATCGCTGGTTCCTGAACCGGCTGGCCACGCATATTCTCGCGTTCGAGGGTGATAGCCACGTCGAATGGTTCGAAGGCGATTTTGACTCGTACGAAGCGGATAAAATGCGGCGCCTCGGCGTGAGCGAGATTATTCCGAGCCGGATCAAGTTCCAGAAGTTCGGGCGGTGAGGACTCTCGTGTAGGCGCCGACCCCTACGCCCCATGCGCGCGCCAATGTTCCCAGATGCGCTGGTTCACGCCTTGCTCGCGCGCCCAGATATGGCCGAGGCCATCATATTCCTGGTAGTGCGTGGGATGACCCATGCGGGTGAACATGCCCTGCAGCCAGCGCCCATCGCGGACATTGATGATGGGGTCGGCCGCGCCGTGGGCGATGAAGACAGGAAACTTGCGCGCGGTTTCGAAGCCAACGCCGAGCACGCCCGCCGATCCCGAATGCACGGCCAGTCCCGCGACATGCTGCGAGCGGCGCGAGGCGACGACAACGGCGAAATAGCCGCCGTTGGACATCCCCAACAAATATTTGCGGCGGGGATCGGTGGCGTATGTATTCTCGATGTGTTGCACAAGAGAATCGAGAAAACGCAACTCGGCCTGAAGATTTTCGCCAAAAGAGAGCGGCCAATGATCCTGCAGCGATGCTGGATAGACGAGCACGGCGCCGACTTGGCGCGCGAGATCGTCCAGCCCGGAATAGAGCGGCATCAACGAGATTGAATCTATTCCCAGGCCGTGCAGCGCGATCATCAGGGGAGCGCCGCGCCCAGCGCTGCGGGGCGTGACCAATCGATACCGGCGAGCGCGCCCATCGACGCGCAGCGTCTGGTTCGGGCGGATATCTCCGTGGCGTCCGACCTGCGCCAGCGCCATAGATGGGACGGCGGCCAACGCCGCCGCGCCGAAAAGCCAATCGCGCCTCTGCAACATGGCCTGCTTCCCCTTGGAGTAGAGGCTGATCCTGCCCGCCTGAACCGCGGCTGAACGCTCAACGTCGCACGGAGCGGCCCGTGCAAACTCTCGCGTTCATCTAGATCCAGTCGCGTTGAATCCGCCCTATCGCCGCCGCCCGCGCCGTTCCTCCTCCATGCGAAACACCACGCGCAGATTGAGCGGGGAGCCGGTTGCGCTGGCGCCGTTGGCGAGTGTTGGTGCGTGACGGAAAGTACGCGCGACACGCATGGCCGCCGCGCCAAAGCCGCCTGCAGTGGCCGAGGTCTCTTCACAGCGTAGCGCGCCGCCGTCCTCGACAAGGCAATGCAGCAGCGCTTCACCCTCGCGCCCGCGTTCCAGCGCGCGCTCGGGATAGAGCGCCGACAGGCGCTGCGCGCTGGGCGTGCTGATCCAGATGGGCCGCCGCGGGGCGGTCACGACGATTTCATCTTCCTCGCTCGCTTCCGTCGTCGCGGATTCGGGCGTGATGCCGATGGTCGCCTCTGGAATCGGCTCAGCGCGCGGGGCTTGCCGCCGCACCGGCGCTGGCGCGCGCGCGGATGGGGATGCTGGCGCTGTTTCCTCCGGCGCGATGTTCTCCGCGAGCATCTCCTCGCTCGGCCCTGCCGGGCTCACATGAGCGGCGCCTGTGGGCGTCTCTTCATTGTAAGCCGATGTGTCTTCACGGGCGTCGTCCTGGCCGAAGGTTTGCCAGGCGAAATAGCCGCCGCCGAGCAACAGCGACGCCACCGCCGCGCCGATCAGCCATTTCCGTACGCCGCCTTCGACGCCCGTCGACGGGCCTCCTCTGTCGGTCACGTTCGTCTCCCTGGTTTCTCAGAGGCCCCCCAAGCCTAATTTGGCGCAGTCTATCGCCATTGGCGCCCCCGGTAACCCTTCATTCACCACAAATCACCGACCCTTCGTCCCCGTAGTCAACGTTACGGACACGGTCTGTAATGTGCGAGGCGGGAGGCGCGTGGCATGCGAAAGTACAAGCCGTTGCAATCTCATCTCGAGCGGCGCGGCGGGCGCCCAGAGATGCTGACTTTCGAGGATATTGAGGCCATTATCGGCAAGCAATTGCCGAAGAGCGCGGTCGTGCACCGTGCTTTCTGGGCGAACGATAACGAGGGCCACCACTCCCACGCGCGTTCGTGGATGGGCGCGGGTTATCGCGTCGCCTATGTCGATCGCGACCAGAAAGTAGTGCGCTTCGAACGCACCCGGTAGCAGCGCGGAGCGACTACCCTACTTTGATCCGCACAAACGCCATTGCCCCGTTAGGATCGCCGCCATAGCTCGGCTCTAGTGCATCAGAAGCGAAGTGCTGCTGCGCCAGCGCGCCTACGCCGAACACCATGTGCTCGTTGACGCGCCAGTCGCGGATGGCGCCGAGGCTGAGACGTTGCACGCTTTCGACTGGTCCTCCATGGCCGCTCAATTCGTCGGTCTCGATCGCTTCGGCGCGGGCGAACAGGGTCCAATTCTCGTTCGGGTGTAGGGCTGCTTCGCCCAGCCAGGCGTCGAGCGAGACGCCGTCGCTGCGGTCCTTGTTGGCGTAAGCGAGCGTCGCCGACCACCAGCCGTTGAATATCTCCCGTGTGTAAATTCCGCTGATAGAAATACGCGTCTCGTCCAGTTCAGGTTCGAGCGCTTCGGGGCTCGCGACATCGGCCCAGGACGCTTGCAGCGAGAGATTCTCGTTTGGGTTCCAGGAAACGCGTGCGGCAGTGGAATCGAGCGCGCCGGTTTCGATGTCGGTGCGATGTTCGTCCGGTTCGCGACCGCGGAAACGCGAGGCTTCGAATTTCCAATTCTCATGCACCCAGCCGGCGGTGAGCACGCCGAATGTGATGTGGGTGGAATCCAGCCAATGGTGCGAGATCGGCGCCTCGGGGAAATCCATGGCGCTCATGCGGTGCATGAAAGTAGGCGGGCCGAAAGCCGGCTCGCCGGGCAGGCCCGCGTAGACGAACACGCTGTCGGCTGCGCCGAGCCGATGCGAATAAGAGGCCGAGAGTTCCATGAACAGGTCGTGGGGGTGCTGGCGGTCTATCAGCGTGTCGACGCCGTCGGCGGTTTCACCGGCCGCGAACAGGAGCGGATAACCTTCCGCGCCCATGGCGGGGTCTGGCGAGAGCATGGCGCGCAGGCTCAAAGTGCCCCGCTCAAAATCGCGCCGCGCCGCGCCCATGATCATGCCGGCGAAAAACGTCTTCTCGTCCCCGCGCGGCCCGTCTTGCCAATCGTAGACGGCGTTGAACATGGCGTGGCCCATAAGCATCCAATCGCCAGCCATCACATGGAGGCCGCCATGTTCGGACACGTCTGGCTGCCAGGCTGTGCCAGAGGCGTCGCGGCTAACCGGATAGGCGCCGAGCGCGCCCTCAAGGCTCGTGTGGGCTGGGACGGCCTCGCTGTCGCCATGCCCCATCGCGCCATGATCCATCTGGCCCATGTCGTGACCGGCGTGCGGGTCGAACTCGGGCGTTTGCTGCTGGGCGGGGGCGTTGCCCTCATGCCCCGCGTGCGGGTTCTGCGCGAAGGCGGGGCCAGCGAGCAGTAGGATGGCGGCGGGCAGGGCGGTGCGGAGCATTCTGTCGTCCTTAACTTAATCTTCGCGCAAAAGCGTTTCGAAATCCTGGCCACCATAGAACACGCCAATGATCGTCACGACCTCGGATAACACCGCATAGGCAATAACGACACGGCGGCGGAACGAAGTGATGCGCAGGCCGCGACGGATGTCGTCGCGCTGCCGGCCGCGCAGAGGCAGACCGGCGAAATCTTCGCAATGCGCGACAATCGCGTCGGTGAAGCGCTTGGCGACGGTCGCGGACGCCGCACGCGCGATGTAGCGGTAAAGCTCAATCAGCTGCTCCTCCGCCTCCGGCGAAAAAACGACGCGGTAGGCCTTCATTTGCGCTTGGCGCGGCGGTGCTCCTTGGCCAAGGCCGCGCGCACCTGCGCCGGCGAACGCCCCCGCGTGGGATCGGCTTTGGTTCGGTCAAAGGCAGGCGCGGCCTGTTCGCGCAACCAATGCTCGACTGCGCGCTCGCGCGCTTGCAGGGCGCGCAGGCCGTCGCGAATCACTTCGCTCTCGCTCGCATAATCGCCAGCGGCGACCTTGGCGCTGACCTCCTTGGCCATCTCTAGCGGTAAGGTAACGCTCATTTGTTTGGTGGATCGCGACATCGGATGGGATTTAATCCCATTTGTGTGCCGCCGCAAGCTCTGCTGCAGGCGCGGCGCTCGGGCCGCATTCGAGGCTTGACGCGGGCGCCGACACAGGCGCCTAACCCATCCATGGATTGATCCCATTTGCGGGGAGGCGGCCGATGAGCATCGAAGAAGACGCCGCCGAACAGACCCGCAAAGCCCCCTCAGAAGACGCCCATTTTATCGTCGGCATCATCGGCGCCGCCGGCGACCATGACGCGCCGTTGCTGCGCCGCCAGTTGGCAGCACTTCACCCCGCCGACATCGCTGATGTGTTCGAGCACGTGCCGCTCGAAACAGCGCGCACCATCGCTCGAATGGTCGGGCGCGAATTGCCGGTGGAATTCCTGGCCGAGCTCTCATGGGAGCGGCGCGAGGAAATCCTCCCACACTTGCCGTCGGACTACGTCGCCCGCGCGCTCGGCGAACTCGATACCGATGACGCCGCTGCAATCGCCGGCGACATCGACGAGAAGCAGCTTGGCCGAGTGCTGGCCGCCGCCGACGAGGACACCCGCCTCGCCGTCGAGGAGGCGCTCTCGTTCGATGAAGAAACCGCCGGGCGGCTCATGCAGCGCGAGTACGTCGCTGCGCCCGAAGGGGCGATGGTCGGCGACGTGATCGACCGCATGCGCTTGGAAGCCGCCGAGCTTCCTGACGTTTTCTTCGAAATTTATGTGGTCGACCCAATGATGCGCCCGGTCGGCGCGGTCAACGTATCGAAGTTGATGCGCGAGAAACGCGACACGCCGATCGCAACGATCATGGCGCCAGTGAAAGCGTTGATCCGCCCGGAGATGGATCAGGAAGAGGTCGCCCACACCTTCCAGAAATACCACCTCGCCTCGGCCCCGGTCGTCGATGAGGCCGGCCGGCTCAAGGGCACCGTGACGGTCGATGACATTGTCGACGTCATCAGCGAAGAGGGCGAGGAGGATCTGCTCAAACTCGCCGGCGTCAGCGAAGCCGCACAAACCGACAGCGTGCTGAAATCGGTGGGCGCGCGTGCGCCATGGATTTTTCTGAACATCGGCACCGCGTTGATCGCTTCTACGGTGATCTCCGCGTTTTCCGATTCGATCGTCGAGATTGTACAACTCGCGGTGCTGATGCCGGTGGTCGCCTCGATGGGCGGCAATGTCGGCAACCAGACGCTGGCGGTGGCGGTGCGGGCCCTGGCTTCGCGCGACCTTACCGACGCGAACGCCTGGCGCTACGTCGCGCGCGAGGGGGCCACCGGGTTGGTGCAAGGCGTGATGTTTGGTCTCGCGCTCGCCGCGGTCGCGCATCTTTGGTTCGGCAATGACGGGCTCGCGCTGGCCGTCGGCTTAGCGGTTGTGATCAATCTCAGTTTAGGCGGACTTGCGGGGATAACCGTGCCCCTGGCTCTCGCCCGCATAGGCGCTGACCCTGCGGTGTCCTCCTCGGTGCTGGTGACCTTCATCACCGATGCGTTGGGGTTCCTGGCGTTTCTCGGGCTCGCGACGCTGATCCTGCTGGCTTGATTTGGTCGAAAGCGGCGGACGATTGGTCGCGGCGAGGTGGTCTTCCTCTCTGCGGCGGCGGATGGTGCGGCTGACGAGGAAGTCGCGCATGCTTGCAACACTTTTGATGATCGCCGCCTTTCAGGGCGCGGCTGAAATCGCTCCGCGTGAGCTGGCGCCGGGTGTTCATTTGATCGCCGGAGTTCGCACACCCGACCGAGGGCCAGACGGCAACACTATTGTGTTCGACGGAAGAGATGGCCTTGTGGTCGTCGATACAGGGCGACATGTTTGGCACAGCGACGCGATCTTGAATCTTGCCCGTTCGCGCGCGCGCCCGATCGCCGCCATCGTCAATACGCATTGGCACCTCGATCATTCCAGCGGCAATGTCCGCCTCAAGGCGGCGTTTCCGCACGCGCGCGTGTATGCGACCAACGCCATTGACCGCGCCTTGGCCGACGGTGGCTTTCTGGCGCGCGAATTCGCGCGCGCCCCGGAATATCTGGCCGATCCAAGCTTCACGGAAACCGACAAGGACGAGGTGCGCATTTTCATAGCCACCATGGGCGAGCGCAACGCGCTCCGGCCCGACATCCAAGTGTCGCGATCAGATCGTCGCCGTATCGGCGGACGACGCTTCGATGTGCACGTGACCGACAACGCGGTGACCGATACTGATGTCTGGCTCTACGATCCGAGCACGCGGATCGCCGTGCTGGGCGATCTGGTGACCTTTCCAGTGCCCTATTTCGAGACGGCGTGCCCGAACCGCTGGCGTGCGGCGCTGGATGAGGTGTGGGCGACGCCGTTCGCATTGGCCGTGCCCGGCCACGGCGATCCGATGACGCGCGAGCAATTCGATATCTACCGCGCAGCCTTTGGCGGGCTTGTCGACTGCGTGCACACCGAAGCAACGATGGAAAGCTGCGGCGAAGGCTATTCCCAAACGCTAACGCGGCTGCTCAATGGCGACGAGGCTCGCCGCCAGCGCGTCGCCGCTGGCGTGGCCTTTTATGTCGGATACCTGCGCGAGAATGGCGGCAAGAGCGCCGATTGCCTGGCCAGTTAAGTCACCTGTTGTCGGCTAACGCCAATTCACCATCTGCGCGCATAGTTGGCGCCGGTTTTGCCTGATTGGGGAAGTCTCCCGACCAGCGTGGGTCACGCCGGGACGGGAGGCGTGAGATCTCGCCCCGAAAGGCAGCTAATGACACACACGCTCTCCTCCACCGGCTTCGCTCTGGTAAGGAAATTCGAAGGTTTCCGCGCCGAGGCCACTGCTCTGCCCGAAGGCGGCTGGGTTGTCGGCTACGGCCATGTCCGCGTCGGCGATGCCGGCGCTCCTTTGTCCAAAAACGAGGCGACAGAGCTGCTGACGCTCGATTTGGCGCCTGTCGAGCAATTGGTGAACGCCAAGGTAACCGCCCCGATCAAGCAATCGCAGTTCGACGCGCTGGTCTCCTTCGCGTTTTCGGTCGGCGAAGGGGCGTTTGTACAGAGCCAAGTTCTGCGCCGCGTCAATTCCGGGGAAAATGTCGCCGCTGCGTGCGCGCTGGACGCGTGGCGGAAGGCGGAGGTCGAGGGCGAGGTGCAGATTGTGGAAGCGCTGGTGCGCCGCCGCGCCGCTGAGAAGGCGCTGTTTTTGAGAGACCTGCCGCTCAGCCCTTCGCCATCGGCGTTGCTGCGCCCCACGCTTGATCACGCCGCCTCCATATTGGGTGCGCCCGGGAAGAAGAAGTCGCCGGTTCAGATTCCAGCCGTTCTGGCGTCGTCTCCGGCCCAAATGCTGACCAGAATACTGAATTCCGAGCCCGCCACCGAAGCGCTGTTGCTCACCCAAGTTTCTCCCGCCATCGACGATGGCGAGCTGACGAGCGCGCATGCAGCGCCTGTCGCACGCCGAACCGAGGCGCCGACCCGTCTGGCGCCGATGTTCAAACTTCCGCGGGTTGATCTCAATCTCGCGGCGGAGAATTTCGGACTGGTTGCGTTGATGTTGTTCGGATTGGCCCTGGTGTCGATCGGCGCGTCGATCGTGTTCGGCGGCCGCGGCGACAGCGCAAACATGCTTGCGGGTTCGGCGGTGTTCCTGCCGGGCTTTGCAGCGTCGCTCGTGGCGGGCTTCAGCCTCTGGCATGCGCCGAGGCTCAAGCTTGCCCGAGTCTGACCGTATTCAGTTCCGCTGGTGAAACTGGGCGGGAGCAATCCCGCCTTTTTTTTTGGTCCCGCACGGCCAAACAAAAGGGCCGCCCACGCTAAGCGCGGGCAGCCCCTCCATTGTCGTGCCTTTTGGGCGAAACCTCAGGCGAAGGCGCGCTCGGAAGCGATCCAAACCTGCGAAATCATCCCCAACTGGTGACAATGAGACATGGATCACCTCCTTTTCTAAAAAGCCGGCGCCCATCGCCGGTACGAGCGAAGATAAGCATGCTTCGGGCCAATGCAAACCTCTATGTGCGTGAGGCGAACTGGCGTGGCGCTTGGGCGACGCTGACGCGAATTGGGCGCTCTTACTCCGGCTGCTCGAGCGCCACGTCACGGTCGTACAAATGCCCCGCGAAACCCGCGACGGGCTCCCAGAAGATGCAGGTTTCCCGCGCCGAGCCCGAAGAATGGCACAGCATCGGCAGCTTGCGCGCGCGGATGTCCTCATAGGTTGCACGATCAAGCGTGCTCTGCCCCGGCGCCAGCAGGGTCCATTCTGGCGTTGTCGAGGTTGTCGCGACGCTCGGCTCGGCCCAGCGCTCGATGAAGTCGCGCATGGCTTCGTGATCGTCGGGGGGAAAAATGTCGCCATAGGCGCTCTCCAGCGGCGCGCTCCAGGACCAGATCGGGCGGTCTTCGGCGTCGAGAATTGTGAACACGCCGATCGCCTTGTTGCAGGAGGCGCCGATCGAGCGGGTAATCACGCTTTCTTCCGCCGCGCTAAAGCTGATCGTATGCGTCGCCTGCATGTCGCAACGGCCTGCGCGAGGCGCGCAAGCGCAGAGCAGCGTGAGCATGGCGAAAAAAAGTTGCCTCACGGGCCGTAAGCGACGATCTGCGCCGGCGCATGCGAAATCGGATCGACTACGAGGCAGGCGACGCTCTCTACCCCTGCGGCGTAGCAGGCCATTGGCAGGTCACGCGTGCGCAGCAACTCATACGCTTCGCGGTCGAAATCGGTGTGGTACGAGAAAGTTTCTCCGGTCAGCCTGGCGTCGGCTTCGCGCCATTGCGGCAATGTAGTAGATTTTTGGATCGTAAGTTCCGCCCAATTGGTCAGAAACGCGTCCATGGCCTCGTCGCTCACCGCGGGCGCGGATTCGGGCAATGCGCCGTCGCCGGATTGCATGGCGAAATGGGTTGCCGCAAAGGTCCAGAGCGGATCGCCTTGAGCGCTGCGGATCGTAAGCGTAACGATCGCCTGAGCGCAGCTGGGACCATCCGCGTGCGCGGTCACGGTGTCGGGCGCTTGGGGGTTGGACCAGGTGATTTCGCGGCTGGCGCTGCGGCTGCAGCCAGTGTTCGCGCTTGGCTGCAAACCGCCGTCGCATGCCCCAAGCAGGCTCAGCGCCAAAAGTGCGAATTTCCGCATCGTCCCTCCGTCTCGGAGCTTCGATAGGCGAAGTTGGCGGGCTGGGAAACTCTATTCAGCGGCTTCAAAGGCGTCGGCCGCCGCCGCCGAATAATTGTCATCTGCGACGCTGGCGTGGAACAGGCCGTGGGGGCCCTGGAGCGCGGCAACTGCTGCCTCATAGCCAGCGGCCACGGCCTCATCGAACTGCCTCCAGTCGCGCATGTCGATGTCGGGCATGTTCGGCGTGATTAGCAGGTCCGCACCGGAGCGACCCTCCCAAGGATCGACAGCCAAGGTGGCTGCCCGCATCAGCAGCGAGGCGATCGGCGGCGCGGCCTGCAGCCCATGCGCGGCGACCCAGCCGAAGAAGCCGGGGGGATCGCGAAAATCCTCGATGTCGATACCGTCGCGCAGCGCGACGTCGACGCCAATGATCGGGCCGCGATGCATGCTCTTGAGCACATCGACCGGAAAATTCCGCAACACCGCGCCGTCCACCAGCAGACGCTTCTCGTCGTCGAGCACGGGCGGCAAAATCCCCGGCAGAGAGATCGAGGCGCGCAGCGCCTTGCGCAGCAAGCCGCCGTTGTGGACGTAAATTGCGCCGTCCACCAGATTCGTGGACACCGCGAAAAATGGCGCGCCGAGATCCTCGATGAGGGTTTCGCCGAAGTGTTCCTGCAAGCGGTCTTCAACGCGCCGGCCGCGCACTAGGCCGACGACGGGCAGCACGTAGTCGCCCAGTGGGTTGCTCTCCACGAAGGCCTTGCGGATGCGCATCTCGATCTCATCGTCGTCCCAACCCATTGCTGCGCATGCCGCGATGATCGCGCCCATGCTGGTGCCGCCGATGACGTCAAGCGGCAGGCCTGCCTCTCGCAGCGCGCGGATGACGCCGATATGGGCGTAGGCGCGCGCGCCGCCACCGGAGAGCACCAGGCCGATCGAGCGCCCTGCAATGATGCGCGCGAGGCGGGCGGCGTCATCGTCCTCAAGTCCGCGCCAGTGGAACACGCGCGAAGCCTCGCACGCGTCGCGCCATTCATTGGTGGTGGCGGCTTTGCGGTCCATGCCATGGTGGAGCAGCACGACATCGACCAGACGGAATTGCCGCGCTGGGGAGGGCTCCTCCGGCGGCAGCAGCGGCAGCGAAGGGCGCGCATCGGCGCGTGCAAAAAACCAGAGTCGATCAGCCTGGCGCAGGCAGGTGCGGAACCAGGACGTGTCGGCGATCGGCGACACAAGGAACACAGCGTCATTCTTCGCCTCGAGTGCGTCGAACCAGGCGCTGTTCATGCCTTGCGCGCTTAGCGCCGCCTCATCCTCCTCGGTGATGATGATCGCCCGCGCGCCGAGGCGTTTGAGGGCAGCCTGCAAGGTGCGCGCTCGGAGTTTCAGGTCGATGGTCGGCGATGTGGAGATCAGCGCGTACACTTTGGGCGCGGCGCGCGACAAGCCGACGGAGGCGCCGCCGCGGGCCCGCGTCAACATGATGCGGGCGAGGCGGCGCATCAATTCCGGGTGAGCGAACATGAGCCGCTCGAAGGCCTCCGCTGAGAGCTTCAATAATTCGCTGTCGCGGACGGCGAAGACGCTGGACGTGTGCGGCTCGTGGGCGACCAGCGCCATTTCCCCGACCGGCTCTCCCGGGCGGACATAACCCAGCAGATTGTGCCGGTTGCGCTCGGACGGGCGGAAGGCGGCCAGCGACCCAGAGACCAGAAAATAGACCGCATCAGCGGGTTCGCCGGCAAAAATCAGCGCCGAGCCGGAAGGCAGGGTGAACCACTCGGTCTCCCGGTCCAGCGCCGTGAGCAGGTCCGAAGCCGCTGACGACAGGAAGGAAATTTCAGCAAGGCTCGGTTTCATCGGGGGCGCCATTCCCATAGGATAATGGCGCCGGGTTAAGGTGCAATGAGACGCCCGCTTCCCAGCCTGGACGGGCATGCTATGAGCCTTGATTATGACCGTCTTCATCGCGCACGCCCCGGCCAACCGCGCCGTCGCGGAATCCCTGGAGAAGGCCATAGAGCGGCGCGGCCAGTTCGCTCAGCTCGACGATGGCCAGACCGCGATGCACCCGGTCCAGGCGAACGACGTCATGGTGGCGCTGATTTCAAAGGACCTTTTGTTTGCGCCGACGCGCCTCAGGTTGGAGCAGCGCGCGCTCGACGCCTGGGCGGAGGGGCGCCTCATCGTCGTGAAGATTGACCGTGGGCTCGCCCCGGTCGGACTGCGGGACCTGCCCGCCATCGATGCGAGCTTCGAGGCGCAGCGCGAGTTCAAGTGGCTCGAAGTCGCCAACTCAGTCCGCGAATTGTTGCGTTCGCCGCAGCGTCAGGAAGCAGCAGGGGGAGCGCCGCCGACGGCCTCGCGCGTGGCGCCGGTGAAGAAATCGGGATTGTTGGGCGCATTGCTCATCCTGTTGCTGTTGGCGCCGGGTATTGCTGCGTTGGCGGTCTCTGTTTCCATCTGGCTGGCCAACCGGATCGGGCCGACGCCGGGGAGCTTTAGCGATCTGCGCGCGGGGATTGACGCGCTAGGGCAGAATTACGGCGCTCCTGCTGGGGCTGCCGAATGGGCGTTCGCCGGCGCGATTGCGGTAACGCTGGTCGTGTTCACATCGGTCGTGGCGCGGGTCGCGTACAGCGCCACCCGGCCGCGCGAGAGCAGTCGCGAGACGGCACCTCCGCCAGAGCCCGCGAGCCAGCCGCAATCGGACGCTGTGTTTGTCTCTTATGCGCGGGTCAATCAGGCGCTCGTCATCCCAGTCATTCAAGCGGCGCAGCGTGAGGGCCGCAAATTCTGGCTCGACCAGCAAGGCATCGGCGCCGGCGACGGGTGGGCCGGCGAGATCGTTCGCGCCATCAAGGGAGCGACGGGCGTGATGGTGATGTGTTCAAAAGCCGCGTTCGAGAGCGACCATGTCAAGCGCGAGATTTATCTAGCCGATCGTTATCATAAGAGGCTGGTTCCGGTTTTCGTTGAACCGGCTGAGCCGCCTGAGGATTTCGAATATTTCTTCGCCGGCGTGCAGCCCTTGAAGTTGTTCGAAACGCCCGAGACCGAACGGTCACAGGCGATTATGAGCGTGCTTGGAGCGGCGGCATGATCCGGCTCAAACGCAATGCGAGCAAATTTTGGGCCTGGCTCTATCGCGTGCGGCTGCTGCGCGCGCCGATGCCCTTTTGGCGCGTGGTGGTGGAGGCGAAACTGGCGCTTGGCGCGCGCCGTTGGCCGCGGCGGGCGGAGGGCGCGGTGACCGCCGTGTTCGTTTGGGCGCGCACGATCGAGGAGGCAGAGGCGCTGGCGGCGCTGGCGCTTGAGCGCGAAGGCCTGGATGCGATAACCGCGGATGCGAAAAAATCACCCCCTTCAGCGCCGCCGCGGCGCCGCCCCACGGCGGTGGCGCGCACTGAATTGGGGTTTCTGATCCGCCCTACTGGCGGCGAGCGCACGAATGGGGTGTCGCGGCGAGGGGCGCGGGCTTGATCGAACCGGCGGAACGCTGGAAACTCTGCCCATGAGCGGTGAATTGGATGCAGCCGGAGCGCTGGCGACAGCGGGTCTGGCCGCGGGCGCCATTGAGGGGCGCGAGACGCACAAGCCTGGCGAGGGCGCATGCCTCAATTGCGGCGCAGCGCTTGCGGGCGCCTATTGCAGCGCCTGCGGGCAAGCGGCCCATCCGCACCGTTCGCTTTTCCACATGATCGAGGAAGTGCTGCACGGCCTCTTCCATTTCGAAACCAAGGCGTGGCGCACGTTTCCGAAACTCATGTTTCGTCCCGGCACGCTGACTCGAGAGTACATCTACGGCAAGCGCGCCCGCTATATCTCGCCGCTGGCGCTGTTTCTGTTCATGATCTTCCTGATGTTCTTCGTGTTCTCGTTCGTGGATGCGAATGTGCTGAAGATCGACCTCGGCCAGTCACGCGAGGAGATAACGGCGAATCTCAGCGAAGCGCGCGCGGATCTGGCGGAGGCCGAGCGTGAACTTGCCGAAGCGCAAGCCGCGCCGGAGGAGCAATACACGCCGGGACTGGCGGTGCGCCTTGCGACGCAAGCGGTGCAATTGGCGCGCGCCGATGTCGAGCGCCAGCAGCGCGCGCTCGCGCGAGCGGACGCGTTGGAAGCAGCAAGAGCCAACGCGGGGGCGACGCAGGATGGGAACGCACCGCCTGTGGCTGGCGCTTCTGGCGAAGCCGTCGATACCCGAACCTGGCAGGAAAAGATCAGCGAGGAAGCCAAGAACGGGGAGATCGACGTCAATACCGGGTTTCCCGAGCTGGACGCGCGCATCGTCCACAGCCTCGAAAACCCCGATCTCGCGCTCTACAAGTTGCAACAGGCTCTCTACAAATTCTCATTCCTGTTGGTGCCGATCTCGTTGCCGTTCTTGTGGTTGCTGTTCATCTGGAAGCGCGGCCTTACGCTCTATGACCACACCGTCTTCGTGCTGTACTCATTGTCCTTCGCCGCCCTGGTCTTCATTGTGGTGGCGCTGACGGCGGGCGCGCCTCAGCTTGCTTGGGCCGGCGGCGTGCTGTTTGGGCTGGGCATGCCGCTGCATATGTTCTTTCACATGAAGGGCGCCTATGCGCTGGGCTGGTGGTCGACGATCTGGCGGACTTCGTTGCTGCTGTTGTTTTCGCTGGTCGCACTGTCAATTTTTGCGGCGACGATTTTTCTTCTCGGGCTCGGGGGGTAGTTTTGCGCGATGTAGCGAACTTTCTCTCCCGCTTCGTCAGCCCCGATGATTGGATCGTGCTCGGCGCATCCGCGGCAGTGATCGTGCTGATGGTCGCGGTGGCGGCAGCGCTGGGGTTTCGAGGCGCCGAGAAACTGGATGAAGCAAGGTTGGCGACGTTGGCGGCGGCGGAGGGGGCGCTCATCGAGGGCGCGCTTGTGTCGGTGCACGGCGACGCCGGGTTGGCGCGGTTGGCGGGAGGCCGCCTACTCGCCGCGCGGGTTATGGCTGATGGCGTTAGTGCGCGGGCGGCGAGGCCTTCGCGCCTTCGCGTGAAGGGAAAGCGCGTCAGCATCGCGTTCGACGATGTCGGGTTTCCGCCTTTGCGCTTCAAGTTCAAACAGGATGCGCCGTCCTGGTTGATCGAGATGGCGCGGGGGTGAAGCTATGATCGAACATCCGCCGCCCCCGTTCGTCATTCCCGACATCATCACCTACGCGGTGCCGGGCTTTGTCGTGCTGATCTTGATCGAGATGGCGTATGTGCGCCTCACAAATCGCGGTCGTTATCAATTCGTGGATTCGGCTGCGAGCTTGGCCATGGGGTTCGGCAATCAGGTCGCCAAGCTCCTGGTGGGCGGGGTCGCGGTGGCGGCCTATTTCTGGGTGGCGCAATTTGCGCTGTTCGACCTGGGCTGGACC
>CXWL01087778.1_pt1 | contig 16061 bp, 16 predicted proteins | sample 590931 | NCBI WGS metagenome assembly CXWL01 (sample SAMEA3498368, study PRJEB10139) | groundwater metagenome | biome: water well; material: biofilm material | place: Germany | collected 2015-04-27 | reverse complement strand
CTATTGGCGCCGGTGCCGGTGACGAAGCTGCCGTTGCCGGTGGCGATATTGGTAAACACCGAACTGCCCGAATCGCTGATCGCGATCGTACGCGTCGGCGCCACCTGCAACTGCACCTGGCCCTGGTCGCCGTTGTAGCCGACGCCGGCAGCGGTCTGCACGAATGGCACCGTGCCCGACTTGTAGCCGCCGAACAGGTAGCCGCCGTTGCCGTCGGAACTGTTGGCCAGCGCGATCAGGCCATCGAGCTGGCCTTGCAGCTGGTCGGCGTAAGTGGCACGGTCGCTGGCCGAATTGATGCCGTTGCCGGCCGCAACGATCGTTTCCTGCGCGTCCTGTACCAGGCTTTGCACGCTGGCCAGCGCCACCTCTTCCTGCGCCAGCGCCGAGCGGCCGTTGGCCCGGTTGGCGGCGAACTGGGCATTGATGGTCTGCGACTGCGTCACTTCCAGCGCGCGCGCCGAAGCGATCGGGTCGTCCGCCGCGCTGAGCATGCGGTGGCCGGTCGACAGCTGCTGCTGGGTGCGCGCGAGCTGGCTCTGCAAGGTGCCGAGCTGGCTGGTGGAGGTCGCATACAGCGCGCTGGTACTGATTCGCATGGTCATGGTGATTATCGTCCGAGTGACAACAGGGTGTCGAACAGCGTGCTGGCGATCTGCATCACCTTGCCCGCGGCCTGGTAAGCCTGCTGGTATTTCAGCAGGTTGGCGGCTTCTTCATCGAGGTTCACCCCCGACACGGTCTGCTGGGCGCCGGTCGCCTGCGCCAGCATGGCGTCGCTGGCCTGGCTGTTGACCTGCACTTCGCGCGCCTTGTTGCCGACCAAACCGACCAGCTCGGCGAAGCCGGCCTGGAAGGTCGAGCGGCCGTTGTCGAGCACGGTCTTCGACTGCAACTGCCCCATCAGCAGCAGGTTGCGGTTGTCGCGCACGCCGAGTGCGTTGCGGGCAATGGTGAACTGGTCGCCGTCGACCGGCAGGCCCTTCATTGTCACGCTGACGCCATTGAACTCGTAGGTCGAGCCGGCGCCGTAGGGAATCTTGGTCGTCGGGCTGACGACCAGGTTCTGCACATTGCCGGCCGAATCGGTCACCTTGACTGCCTGGCCGTTGGCGAAGCCGGCCAGCGTATTGTCGGCGCCCACATAGGTCAGGGCCCCCGGCGCGAACGTCGCGGCCCCCGGCAGGAACGACTTGCCGACAGTGCCCTCGCTGATCACCGCGCTGCCCTTGTTGCTGGCGTCGGCGCCGGTGATGATCGGGCCGGCCGCGGCGATCGCCGCGACGTCGACCGCCTTGACGCGGAACTGCGCGGCGCCGTTGATGGTCGGGCGCACCAGGAAGCTGTCGCCCTCGGTGCCGGTGCCGCCGATGGTGAACTCGAGCCCGTCGACGGTCTGTACGCGCGATGCAGGCGCGACGGCGTTGGCGATCGCCACCGGGGAATGATCCGGCAGGCGCGTCACCGTGAAGCTGCTGGTAGTGGCGTCGTACTTGACCATGTAATCGCTGGTGGTCAACGCGCTCGGGTCCTTGATGGTGACGTCGACCGTCGTCTTCACCGCCGGCAGGACCGGCGGCGGAAACTTCGACAGGTTGCCGCTCACTTCCGGCTGCGCCATGTTGAACAGGTCGCCGCCCATCGCGCCGGAGCTCTCCTGGCCGAGCGCGTTTTGCGCGTTGAAGGTCGCCGCGATGCCGATCGCGATGCGGCCGATGGCGTTTTTCGCCGGGTCGAGGGACGCGCTGCGGAACTCCATCAGCCCGCCAAGTTCGCCGCCGGTCAGCGACGCATCGGCCAGCGGCACCACGGTGCCGTTGGCGACGTAGCCGACCTGCACGCGCGACGGGTCGCCCGCCGGCGCGGTCGTCGCCAGCTGGAACGCCTTGCCGCCCACCACCAGCGGTTGGCCGTTGCCGATCGACACAGTCACGCTGTGGTTGGCGCCGGCGACGACGCTGGCCTTGACCTGCTTGTTGAGGTCGAGCACGAGCTGGTCGCGCGTGTCGAGCAAGTCGTTCGGCGCGTGGCCGGTCGAATTGGCCAGCGCGCCGATCTGGTCGTTGAGCTTGGCGATCTGGCTGGCGTACGAATTGATCAGCGTGACATTGCTGGTGATCTGGCCGTTGACGCCGGTGCCGATCTCGTCGAGCCGGCCATTGATGCCCTGGAAGCGCGCCGCCAGCGCTTCCGCGCTGGAGAGGAAATTCTGGCGCGACGGCGTCGAACTGGCGTTCGCGCTCATCTCCTGCACCGACTTGAAGAAGTCCTGCATGGCCGGCGACAGCCCCGTGGTGGTGTCGGCCAGCATGTTGTCGACCTGGCTGATCTGGGCGTTGTAGGCGCTCAGCGAACTGCTCGCCGTCTGCGAGGTGCGCACCTGGGCGTTCAGGAAACTGTCGGAATAGCGCTGGATGTCGGCAATCTCGGTGCCGCTGCCGATGAAACCGCTGCCGGTGCCCTGGCCGATCGCGGCGGCCTGGATGACGACCTGGCGGCTGAAGCCGGCGACGCTGGCATTGGCGATGTTATGGCCCGTCGTGGCCAGCCCCGCTTGCGCCGCGTACAGTCCGGTCTTGCCGATATTGAGGAGATTTCCAGCCATGATAGTTCCGATGCTTTCTATTCGTTACCTACTCTACGGCAGATTTGGCGAAAACTTGACTTGACGAAGCGGCAACCTACGCCAGCGAGTGGTTGATGATGCGCGACAGCTTGGCCGCGTACAGCGGATCGGTGGCGTAGCCGGCCTTCTGCAGGCCGTGCGCGAACTTGCTGGCGTCGCCGGCGCTGGCNNCGGAATTTTTCGACGCGCGTCTGCGGCACGCCGCCCACGTATTCGGTCGTGACCGCGGTGGCAACCTTGCCTTTCCAGCCAGGGCCGGCCTTGATGCCGAACAGGTTGTGGCTGGCGCTGCCGTCGGCGTTCTTGATTTCGCGCTTGCCCCAGCCCGACTCGAGCGCCGCCTGGCCGAGCATGAACTTGGCGGGGATGCCGGTCGCCTTGCTGGCCGCCTCGGCATCGGCGCCGAGCTTGTCCTGGAACGAGCGGATATGCGGCGCCTGCGGCTTGCCCGACGCCGTCAGCGCCGACGGCGCCAGCAGCGCGCCCGGCGTCTTCAGCAGCGCGTCGGCGCTCAGCGGCGATGGCATGGCCGCCGAAGTCGCCACGTTCTGGTCGCCGCCGATCGCCAGCGCCTGGGCGTTGACGGCCTGCGCGCCGAGCTGGCGGATCAGCACGTCGGCCAGGCCGACGCCGCGCTTGGCCAGGTTCTGGCTCATCTGCTGGTCCAGCATCGAGGTAAACATCTTGGTCTGCTGGTTGTCGAGCATGCCGTCCTGCGGCGTGGCGTCGCGCATGCTCTTCATCATCATGTTGATGAACATCGCCTCGAACTGGGTGGCGGCGGTTTTCAGCGCCTCCGGCGCGCCGGCCTTGGCCGACTGCTTCAGCTCGCCCAGGCCCTTGGTGTCGAGCGCGAACTTGGAACTGAGGTCGGTGCTGGTGGGGGAAATCATGGCCGCCTCAGATGATCTCGAGCTCGGCGCGCAGCGAACCGGCGGCCTTGAGCGCCTGCAGGATCGACAGCAGGTCTTGCGGCGACGCGCCGATCGCGTTCATCGCCTTGACCACTTCGGCCAGCGAGGCGCCGCCCTTGACCATCACCACCTTGCCCGGGTCCTTCTTGACCTCGATCTGGGTGGCCTGGGTGACCACGGTCCTGCCCTTCGACAGCGCGTTCGGCTGGCTCACCTGCGCGTCGGCGCCGATCGTCACCGACAGGTTGCCGTGCGAAATGGCGCACGCTTCGAGCGTCACCGACTGGTTCATCACCACCGAGCCGGTGCGCGCGTTCATGATCACCTTCGCCACCGAGGTCGCCGGATGCACTTCGAGGCCCTCGAGGATGCCGAGGAAGGCGACGCGCTGGTCGGACGACGACGGCGAACGCACGCGGATCACGCGGCCGTCCAACGCGGTGGCGATGTCGGGGCCGAAATGGTTGTTGATCGCTTCGACCACCCGGCTGGCGGTGAGGAAGTCGGTGGTGTTCAGTTCGAGGCGCACCTGGTTGTCGGCGCCAAGGCTGTTGGCGACCGCGCGCTCGACCGTCGCGCCGGCCGAAATCTTGCCCACGCTGAGGTGGTTGACCTGCACCTGGGCGCCGCCGGCCGCGGCGCCGACGCCGCCCACCAGCACGTTACCCTGGGCCATCGCGTAGACCTGCTGGTCGGCGCCGTGCAGCGGCGTCATCACCAGCGTGCCGCCGCGCAGGCTCTTGGCGTTGCCGATCGACGACACCGTGATGTCGATGGTCTGGCCCGGCTGGGCGAAGGCCGGCAGCGACGCCGTCACCATCACCGCGGCGACGTTCTTGAGCTGCAGCGCGGTGCCGGCCGGCAGGTTGACGCCCTTCTGCTGCAGCATCGCGACGATCGACTGCACGGTAAACGGGGTCTGGGTGGTCTGGTCGCCGGTGCCGTCGAGGCCGACCACGAGGCCGTAGCCGGACAACTGGTTCTGGCGCACGCCGGCGATGCTGGCGAGGTCTTTCAGGCGCTCGGCTTGCGCGGCCTGGGCCAGCAGCAGGACGGCGGCGAAGACAATGCGGGCGACGAGGGAGGAAGAGAAACGCATCATGGTACCGATCAGAATGGCAGCAGCGACTGGAAGAAACGCGACGCCATCGCCGTCATTTCAGCGCGGTCGATCTGGCTGTTGGTGCGGTACTCGACGCGCGCGTCGGCCACCACGGTGGACGACACCATGTTGCCGGACTGGATAGTGTCGGGATTGATCATGCCGGAGAAGCGGATGAATTCGACGCCCTTGTTCATGGCGATCTGCTTCTCGCCGGCGACGATCAGGTTACCGTTCGGCAGCACCTCGGTCACCGTCACGCCGATCGTGCCGGAGAAGGTGTTGCTGGCGCTCTGGTTGTCGCCGTCGGCAAACTTGGTGGCGCCGTTGACGGCGACCGTGCCGCCGATTCTGCCCTGCAGCAGGGCGGGCGCGCCGAAGCCGACCGAACCGGTCTTGTTGCCCGAACTGGCGCCCGCCTTCACCGCGGCGGTCTTCTCGACGATGCTGATGGTGAGCATGTCGCCGATGTGGCGCGCGCGGCGGTCTTCGAACAGCGGCCGGTAGTTCGACGCCTGGTAGATCGCGCCGTTCGATGCCGGCGCCAGGTCGGCCATGAGCGGGCGCGCGCTGGTGGGATGCTGGACGATCGAGGTCGGGGTGGTGGAACAGCCGGCCAGCGCCAGCATTCCAATAACGAGAAATTTTTTCATAACTGGGAAAGCTTCTGCAGCATCTGGTCGGAGGTGGTGATCGCCTTGCTGTTGATCTCGTAGGCGCGCTGGGTCTGGATCATGTTGACCATTTCCTCGACGATGTTGACGTTCGAGGTCTCGACATAGCCCTGCATCAGCACGCCGGCGCCGTTGGTGCCGGGCGTGTTCGTGTTCGGGCTGCCCGAGGCGCCCGTTTCGACGTACAGGTTCTCGCCCTTCGACTCGAGGCCGGCGGCGTTCACAAACGTGGTCAGTTGCAGGCTGCCCACTTGCGACGGCGCGCTGGTGTTGGGCAACGTCACCGAGACGGTGCCGTCGCGGCCGACGGTGATCGACTGGGCGTTGGCGGGAATCGTGATGGCCGGCTGCACGACATAGCCCGACGCGGTGACCAGCTGGCCGTTGCTGTCGGTCTGGAACGAGCCGTCGCGGGTGTAGGCGGCGGTGCCGTCGGGCAGCAGCACGGAAAAGAAGCCCGAGCCGTTGACCATGACGTCGCGCGAATTGCCGGTGCTTTGCGGATTGCCCTGGGTGAAGATGCGTTCGGTGGCGACGGTGCGCACGCCGGTGCCGATCTGCAGGCCCGACGGCAGCGCCGTCTGCTGCGACGACTGCGCGCCCGGCTGGCGCACGTTCTGGTACAACAAGTCCTCGAACACGGCGCGCGAACGCTTGAAGCCGTTGGTGCTGACGTTGGCCAGGTTATTGGTGATGACGTCCAGGTTGGTCTGCTGTGCTTCGAGACCAGTCTTGGCGATAAAAAGGGAACGGATCATTTGCTTCTCCAGTAACGCGGCCGACGAACACCGCCATGCACACGTTAATTATGCCTTGGAGAAACTCAATTCAAAGCGAGGATCTGGGTTGCTTTCGTCTCGTTATTCTCGGCGTTCTTCATCAGGTTCATTTGCGTCTCGAACGAACGTGCCAAAGCGATCATGTTGACCATCATGTCGACCGGGCTGACGTTGCTGCCCTCGAGCGCGCCGCCGGCCACCGCGACGGCCGGATCGGCCGGCGCGGCGCTGCCGTTTTTCATGCGGAACAGGCCGTCGTCGCCGCGCACCAGGTCGGCATCGGCCGGATTGACCAGCTTCAGGCGGCCCAGCACGGTTGGCGTGCCCGGCTTGGTGCCGGTGGCGATGGTCGAGATGGTGCCGTCGCCGCCGATCGACACCGTCACTTCCGGCGGCACCGTGATCGGGCCGCCGTCGCCTTGCAGCGTGATGCCGCCGGGGCTTTGCAGCACGCCGTTGGCATTCATCTGCAGGGCGCCGTTGCGGGTGTACGCCTCGGTGCCATCAGGCATCTGCAGCGCCAGCCAGCCGCGCCCCTTGACGGCGACGTCGAGGTCGCGCCCGGTCAGCTGGATCGGGCCGGACGACATGTCGGCGCCGACGGTCGAATTGACCACGAAAGCGCGCGTCGGCAAGCCTTCGCCGACCACCGGCACCGCGCGGAACGAATCGATCTGGGCGCGAAAGCCGGTGGTGCTGACGTTGGCCAGGTTGTGCGCCGTCGTCGCCTGCTGCTCCAGGATGTGCTTGGCGCCGCTGGCGGCCGTATAGACTAATCGATCCATTCCGTTTCCTTTTATACAAGCGGGTCTGAGCCGGGGTCAGACCCCGGTGTTGAGCCGAATTAGCGCAGGTTGACCAGCGTCTGCAGCACCGAGTCCTGGGTCTTGATGGTCTGCGCATTGGCCTGGTAGACGCGCTGCGCGGTGATCATGTTGACCAGTTCGGCCGTCAGGTCGACGTTGGAGTTTTCCACCGCCGACGACTGCAGCACGCCGAGGCTGCCCGATGCCGGCGCACCGACCAGCGGCACGCCCGAATTCGAGGTTTCAGCCCAGGCGTTGTTGCCAAGCGGTGACAGGCCGTTCGGGTTGGCGAAGTTTGCCAGCACGATCTGGCCGAGCGCATGCGACTGGCCGTTGCTGTACTGGCCGAGGATGATGCCGTCGGCGCCGGCGGAGAAACGCTGCAGGTGGCCGGCGGTGTAGCCGTCCTGGGTCGATTTTTTCTCGCTGGTGGAGGCGCCGTACTGGGTGGTGCCGGCAAAGCCGAGCTGTACCGACAGGGTATTGTTGGCGCCGGTGGGCGGGAAGATCGGCAGGGCGACCGTCAGCGGCAGCGTTTGCGGCATCAGTGCGGTCGACAAGGCGCCGTTCGCATCGAAGACCAGTTGGCCGACCTGTTGCGGCGGCACGTGGACGGCGGCGGCGATCGCGCGGTCGACACCGTCCGGTGTCATGCCCGGGGTAGTTCCCGCGCTGTCGGCGGCATCGCTGATGGCGGTCAGGCTAGTGGCACTGGCACCGGCGCCGGCGGGGCCGGCGGCGGCGAGCACCAGGGCCTTCGCCGCGTTGGCATAGGCGATCCGTGCGTTGTTGACGTCGCCGACCACTTGCGGCACCGCGGTCGACGCGGTGACCCAGTCGGCGCGCGCCTGGTTGACGGCATTGAACGTGGCGCCGGTGCCTTGGGCGGCGGCCGCCACTTTCTGGTTGGTGATCTCGACGCCATCGGCGGCGGCGAACACGTTCCACGTTCCCGGGCCACTCTTGACATAGAAGGTCGACATCACATGCGGGTTGCCGAGCGTGTCGTAGACGTCGATCGGGGTCTGCTTGTTATAGCTGGTCGGCTGGTTGACGTCGAACGGCGTCGTCACCGGCACGATGCTGCCCGAATCGAGGTTCATTTCGGTGTCGACGCGGGTCGTGGCGACCGGCTTCAGGTCGGCCGTGTTGATCATCAGCGGGATCGGCGAACCGGCCAGGATGGTGCCGGTCGGGCCAGCCGAGAAGCCGGTCAGCTTGGCGCCCTGGGCATTGACCATGTAGCCTTCCTTGTCGAGCGAGAACTGGCCGTTGCGCGAATACTGGGTGGCGCCGGCCACCGTGGTGCGGAAGAAACCGGCGCCGTTGATGGCGATGTCGAGCGGATTGTTCGACGACTCGACGTTACCCTGGGTGAACTGCTGGGCAATCTGCGACACCTTGGTGCCGATGCCGGCCAGGTTGCCGCCGGCGCCATTGAGCGAGTTGGCGTAGACGTCGGCGAACTGCGCCTGCGAGCCCTTGAAGCCGACCGTGCTGGCGTTGGCGATGTTGTTGCCGATGACGTCGAGCGATTTTGCAGCGCCGTTCAAGCCGCTAAGTCCCTGTTGGAAAGACATGGTGATCTCCTGGTAGATGTGAGTGGATGGCCGGGCTTACAGGATTTGCCTGATATCGGCCATCGACACGACGCCCTTGGTGGGCAGATTGAGTTTGACGCCGTCGGCGACGCTGGTGGTGACGCTGGCGACGCTGTCGAACGACAGCGCCTTGGCATCCTTGAGGGTATCGGCGCCGCTGGTGGCGACCACGCGCAACAGGTATTTGCCGTCTTTCAGCGTGACCGGGGTGCCGTCGGCGTTGAGCTTGGTCGGGTCGGGCACGCCGTCCCACGCCACCGGGATGGTGCCGGGCTGGCGCGCGCCCATGTCGATCGTCTGCACGTCCTTGCCGGTGGTCGGGTCGGTGACGATCAGCTGCACCTTGTCGGCGGCGGTGGCGAGGTTCACGCCCATGATGCCCTTGCCCGCCTGCAGGTTGACGAAGTCGCCTTCGACCAGCACGCCGTGGCCGATCAGGTTGGTCGCCTGCAGCGCCTCGGACGACTGGTAGCTCGACTTGAGCGACTCGAGCGTCGTGTTCAGCTTGTTGACGCCGGTCACCGTCGACAGCTGGGCCAGCTGGCTGGTCAGCTGGGCGTTGTCGAGCGGGTTCATCGGATCCTGGTTCTTCAGCTGGGTCACCAGCAGGGTCATGAACTTGTTGGTGTCGGCGTCGACGCTGCCGTTGACGGAGGTGGCGGTCTTCGGGTTGACCGTGGCGAGCAGGTCTTGCGAGACGACGGAGGGAGCGGAATTGACGGTGGACATGGTGGCCTAAAAGGGGTTACTGACCGAGCGTCAGGGTTTTCAGCAGCATGGTCTTGGCCGCGTTCATGGTTTCGACGTTGGTCTGGTAGGAACGCGAGGCCGACAGCATGTTGACCATCTCGTCGACCACGTTGACGTTCGGCATCGACACATAGCCCTTCTCGTCGGCCATCGGGTGTTTCGGGTCGTACACCTGCTTGAGCGGGCTCGGGTCCTCGATCACCTGCGCCACCTTCACCGCGGTGCCGCCACCGTCGAGCGGCACGGCCTGGAACACCACCTGCTTGGCGCGGTAGGCCTGGCCGGACGCGCTGGTGGCGCTGTCGGCGTTGGCCAGGTTCGAGGCGACCGTGTTGAGGCGCTGGGCCTGGGCGCTCATGGCCGAGCCGGATACGTTGAAGATATTAAATAGCGACATGATTACTGGCCTCCCTGGATCGCCGCCATCAGGCTGCGGATTTGATGGTTGATCAACGTGATGCCCGCTTCATAGCGCAGCGCGTTGTCGGCGAACTGGTTGCGCTCGACGTCCATGTCGACCGTGTTGCCGTCGACCGCGCCTTGCACCACGCCGCGGTACTGCAAGGCGGTGCCGTCGGGCAGGATGTCGGCATTGCCGGGGACGCCGAGTCCGGCGCCGCCGATGTGGGCCGCGGCGGTGGCGTTGAGCACGCCGGCCGGCGGCGTCGTGCGCGCCATCACGCCTTGCAGCGCGCTGGCAAAATCGATGTCGCGCGCCTTGTAGCCGGGCGTGTCGGCGTTCGCGATGTTCGAGGCGAGCACTTGCTGGCGCTGCGAGCGCAGGCTCAGGGCGGCTTCGTTAAAGCGCAGGTAATCGTCGAGTTTGCCAATCATGCCAGCTCCAGGTTGCTCACTGCCGCCAGGTGGCGCCAATGATCTTGTTATGACAGGATCGATCATACGGCTGGGCGGGACGACTCAATCGAACGATAAAGGCACCCAAAGCGCGGCTGTTCGATGTTTCACCTGAGAATCATCGGGCCTAAGATGGCATCATTCCATCAGGCAGTCAATCCATGAAAACCCTCTTCTGCAGCGCACTCCTCCTCGCCTCGTCCCTGGCGCTGGCCCAGCAGCCGGGCGGCGCGCGCCAGGACCTCGGCGCGCTGCGCGCCGTCGTCGAACAGTATTTGCAGGCGCAAAGCGGCGCCGCGGCCGGCCAGGCGACGATCGAGGTCGGCGCCATCGATCCGCGCATGAGTCTGGCGGCCTGCCCGGCGCCGCAAGCGTTCCAGCAGCCGGGCGCGCGGGCGTTCGGAAAAACCACGGTGGGCGTGCGCTGTGCGGCCCCGACCGCGTGGACGGTGTATATTCAGGCGAAGGTCGCGCTGCAGGGCGACTACGTGGCGGCGGCGGTGCCGCTGGCGCAGGGCCAGCCGATCGAGCAGTCGCAACTGGTGCTGATGAAAGGCGACCTGGCCGCCATGCCGAACGGCGTGGTGACCGACATGGCGCAGGCGATCGGGCGCACCCCGACGATGTCGCTGCCGTCCGGCGCGCCGCTGCGGCTCGACGCGCTGCGCAGCAAGCCGGTGGTGCAGTCCGGCCAGGCGGTGCGGGTGGTGTCGTCGGGCGATGGTTTCAAGGTGTCGGCCGAAGCGCGCGCGATCGGCACGGCCGGCGAAGGCCAGGTGGTGCAGGTGCGCACCCCCGCCGGCGCCATCCTCAGCGGCGTTGCCAAAACGGGAGGGCTGGTTGAAGTGGTGTTTTGAACGATCGTTTGAGAACCCATTGATGTGCGCTAAAGTTTGCGGCGATACCGCCGTTACTTACGCATATCCCGGAGTTTCGGGCTCTGGCCAGAGAAGGAACATGCTGTGAAAATTAACGATCAACTCAAGACTACCCCTGGCGTGCCGGCAGCGAATACGCCGGCCGCGGGCGCCAAGGGCGCCGAGCGCGCCGCCGGCACCAGCCAGGCGCCGGCCGACAACGTGCGCCTGTCGCCGCAGGGCCAGGCACTGGCAGCGGCCGCTGGCGGCGCCGTGTTCGACACCAAAAAGGTCGAGCGCATCAAGCTGGCCATCGCCGACGGCCAGTTCCAGGTCAATTCTGAAAAAGTAGCGGATGGCTTGCTGGAAACAGTACGCGACCTGCTGCACTCCCGCAAACGATAGAGACACCATGACCAGCCCGATCACCACCCTGCGCGACGAACAACAACTGATCACATCGCTGATCGGCTTGATGCAACAGGAACAGCAGTTCCTCGTCAGTGCGGACAGCGACGGGCTCGCCGCGGTCACCGAACAGAAATCCACCCAGGTGCAGCAGATGGCCACCCTGGCCGGCCGGCGCCACCAGGCGCTCGGCGCCGCCGGCTTTGCCGCCAGCGAAGCGGGCATGGAAGCGTGGCTCGCAAGCGACAAGGATGATGCCGCGCGCGCCCTCTGGCTCGAGCTGCTCGAGCGCACCCGCGCCGCCAAGGAACTGAACCGCGTCAACGGCATGCTGATCAACAAGCAGATGACCAACACCCAGGTCGTGCTGAACGCCATGCGCACTCCTGCCGGCGGTGCCGATGCCGCCGTGTATGGCCCGCGCGGCCAGGCCAGCGCCGGCGGCCCGTCGCGCCGCTTCGTGGTCGGCTGATCCTCCCTGCCCGCCTCGCCGCGGGATCCGCAAGTCCACAATACTATGCAAATAGTATATATCTTGCAATTTTTCTGGACCTCGTTATTATCACCACGATAATACAGTGACGCGTACGGTCCGCAGTGGGGTAACCCATCTCCCCAGCGCTTGTTCCGAATAAGGTTGCGCTCCTCGCAATCAACGTGCATCTGTCGTCAGCCGATTCCGAAAGTCATCGCATTTTCAGGGGGAAGTGATGAACAAGCAGACCTTACGATACGGGGCGGCCCGGTCCCCGGCACGCGCGGCCAAACGTCCACTCAAATGGTGGACGCCGGTGAAATTCGGGATGCTCCTGTTCGGTATCGGGCTGTTGTGGGGCTTGCATTGGGCAAAGGAATCGTGGACACCGACGGGGCCGCATGCGAAGTATGCCGAGGCTTTCCTGGCAGAGTTCGAACGCACGTCGTTCCGCGAATTCGGCTATGAAACCGCGCACATGTTTCAGCGCCAAACGCAGCCGCCAGGGCCATCGACGAATCCCGTCCGCGAAATGGCAAAACCAGCGTCCGCTGCCGAGCCGGCTACCGCGCCCATCCCGTCCGATGAGCTGGTCAGGCAGTATCAGCTGCGGGTCGACGACGCCCTGAGACTACGCAAAGAGATCACTGACCGGACTCCGAAGCAATCCTGGAAGGCGGACCTGGTCGATCCCGACAACGACGCGTACGCGCTGTTTCGCGTCCTTCAACTGCTGGGATGGGGCGCTATCCTGACGGGGCTCTATGCGTTGGTCAGCGAATCGAAACTCGACTACCTCCAGAAAGCAATCGAATTATTCAAGACACGCGGCGCCGAAAAATCATCGTCGGCCATGGCGAGCATCCTGATGGTCGGCTCTGTTGCGGCAGGATCGGTCTACCTCGCGAATACGGACATCATGGCGCCGGCGCCGGCCAAGGCAGCCCAAACCAAAGCGGCCCAGATAGCGGCCATTTCGGGTCCGCAGCTCACTTCACATGTCATCGACGCTCTGAAGGTATCACTGGAAAGGAATTCCGAGACGATCAATATCCTCACCGCCAGCATGGCGATCGTCGCGCACAACCTGCCCTGTGCGAAGGACGCGCAAACAGGGACATGCGCGCCCGGACAGGTCGAGTTCGGCGAGGCATCGAAAGCCCTGTTGGCGGAATATCGCCAAGGCTTGCGCCGCGAACTCGACGAGAAGGCCGACGACATCCGGCAGCACGTCACGCTGTCGATCAAACAAGCCAGCGATCTGAACGCGTCGCAAGTGAAAGCGGTGGCCATCAAGGTCGACGCCGCGCATGACGCCGCCGTTTTCAACAGCGCGCGTCAGGACGCGCAAACCACAGCGTTAGAAAGCAAGCTGTCGAAGCAGCTCGACGAAGACCTTAAGGCAACAACCAAGGTGGCGGCCAGGCTGACGATCATGCGATGGGCCAACCTCACCAAAGGCAAGCCCGTCGATTTCGGCGAACACAAGCTCGAGACGATGGCGCAAGTGAGCAAGGCCAACACGGTACTGGACCGCCTCGACGCCGCCGGTCACGACGAAAAATGGTACCTGCGCCCCTACCGGCTGTTCGTGCCGTCCGGCGACGCGGACTGCCTGCGCCTCGCGATGCCGAACAGTCCGGATTCGCCTTCCTGCCCGCTGGCGGATGAATTGGTTGCCTCGAATACGCAATAACAGGGTCGGGAAAATATTGCGATATCGCCAAAACAGCGGCAAATTTCCCAAAATAACTCTACTTCGGTCGAGCGATCCGAGATCATCAAGCGATGACGTCTTGCTATCGAAATAGGTAGCAAGAATCTCTCTCGAACGAACATCCACCTCACACGGAGACAAACATGAACTGGAGCCACATTTTCAGGATGGCAATGGGGACGCTGGCCTGCGCACTGAGCATTGGCGCGCAGGCCGCGACCTCGAACGGCGTCACGGCGGCGCTGGCGACCGACAAGCACGCGCTCGGCAAAGCCGACGCCGTGATCGTCAACGTCACGATCACCAACACGTCGCCGAGTCCCCAATACGTGCTGAAGTGGCATACCCCGTTCGGCGAAATCGAGGAGTCGCTGTTCCGCGTCACCCGCGACGGCGTGGCCGTGCCCTACCTCGGCGCCCACTACAAGCGCCAGGCGCCGGCCGCGGCCGACTACTACCTGCTCAAGCCGGGCGCCTCGTACAGCATGAAGGTCGAGCTGTCGTCGATGTACGACATGAGCATCACCGGCGACTACCAGGTCAGCTACGACGCCAAGTCGCTCAGCCTGTTCAGCAGCGAACTGGCCGGCCAGGGCAAGGTGCCGCGCGAAATCGGTGAAATCACCTCCGCGCCGCTGACCATCTGGATCGACGGCGCGCTGCCGCGCGGCGCGCTGTCGAAAGGCGCGACGATCGACGAGTTGAAGGCGGCTCAAGGCAGCGGCCTGGCACTCAACAAGTGCACCGCGTCGCAGCAGACCACGGTCACGCAGGCACTGGCGGCCGGTTCGGCGATGGCCAGCGACGGCGACGCCTACATGGCGCGCGGCGCGGTCGGTTCGCGCTACGTCAAATGGTTCGGCGCCAACGATTCGGCGCGTGCCAACACCGTCAAGGCGCACTTCGTCGCGCTCAAGGATGCGTTCGCCAACAAGCCGGTGACGGTCGATTGCGGCTGCAAAAAAACGTACTATGCCTACGTCTATCCGACCCAGCCGTATGTGATTTATGTGTGCAAGGCGTTCTGGACGGCGCCGATGACCGGCACCGATTCGAAAGGCGGCACCCTGGTGCATGAGATGAGCCACTTCAACGTCGTCGCCAGCACCGACGACTGGGTGTATGGCCAGTCGGGCGCGGCCAGCCTGGCGATCAGCGATCCGTCCAAGGCAATCGACAACGCCGACTCGCACGAGTATTTCGGCGAGAACACCCCGGCGCTGCAGTAAGCGGCTTTACCTGCCGGTGTGGGCGAACATCACTGAATCGGGCTCGACCGGGGTAACCTGGTCGAGCTTGTTGAGGTCGGCGAGGAAGTTACCGGCGTAGCTCAGCTGATAGGCATGGCGGCCCACCATGAACGCATAGGCGCGCGTGATATCGATGGTGTTGCTGTGGCGCGAGTGCGGCTTGACTGCCAGGAAATCGGCCTTGCCGAACGGCGCGCGCTTGACGGTCGGGCCGACGTAATCGATCGGGTCGCCGTTCGAGCTGTCGCGCACTTCGAACCAGTTGCCGAACAACTCGTTGTCGGACGCCACGGTGCGCGCCACATACACGGTGCGATCGCTCTGGTTGTCGATGGTCAGGCGCACCAGCACCTTGCCGCCGCGCGACTCGACCTGGATTTTTTCGCTGACTGGATTCATCACGCCATCCCTCGCCGCGGCATTGCCGGCGGCGCCCAGCAAGGTCGCTGCGCCCAGCAAGACTGCCAGCACATTGTTCGTCACCCGTGTTGCCCTACCCATCAAAATACTCCACAAATAATCATGTGCGAATTCTGCGCCGGGCGTGTGGCTACGCCAAGCCCACTTGCGCAAAGTTACAAAGCCACCGCTGGTGTCAGGTCTGACAATCGGACATTTAACCGGTGTCAGGTCTGACAATCGGACATTTTCGCGGTGTCAGGTCTGACATTCGGACAAATTTCCAACGCCAGCCCCGGAAAAGAGAATGAACATGCTGTTTGCAGGGAGCGAGGCGCAGATTTTGTCCGATTGTCAGACCTGACACCCGGGCTTTGTCCGAATGTCAGACCTGACACCGGCTTTTTGTCCGAATGTCAGACCTGACACCAGCGTAGCATTAGCGGGTGGGGATTTCGGTGGTGGTGTCGGGCAGCGCCGAGAGGATGGTGACGGCGACCCGGCGATTGCGCGCGCGCCCGTCCGGCTCGTCGTTCGAGGCCACCGGGATGTTCGCGCCGTGGCCGACCACGGTCATGCGCTGCGGCGCCACGCCGGCGTCGATGAACAGCCGCACCACGCTGCTGGCGCGTACCGCCGACAGTTCCCAGTTCGAGGCGAACAGCGTGCTGCGGATCGGCGTGGTGTCGGTATGCCCTTCCACTTGCAGCACGTGGGGGTCGTCGCGCAGCAGTTGCGCCACCGCCAGCAAGGCTTCCTTCGACGCCGCGGTGATCGTCGCGTCACCCGATTCGAACAGCACGCTGGCGTTGATCTCGACGCTGACGCCGCGGCTGTTTTGCGTCACC
>CXWL01122945.1_pt1 | contig 16068 bp, 11 predicted proteins | sample 590931 | NCBI WGS metagenome assembly CXWL01 (sample SAMEA3498368, study PRJEB10139) | groundwater metagenome | biome: water well; material: biofilm material | place: Germany | collected 2015-04-27 | reverse complement strand
ACTTTAAGGCTTACTGGGCGGAGAAACTTAACATTGTTGCACTTGGACTTTGAAACCGCCCTTCCTCAAAGTTGAGATGAGTGGCTTTGCAGAAATATGCAATCGCTGCTGAAAAATTGGCCGGATATGAACTACCAAAAACAACACTGTTGCAGTACCCGTTCGGTCCGGCTTGATCAGGCCGTAAGCGTTGCACCACCTTGCAGCAGCCTATCAAGCCACAAATCGCTCAGTTTATCGAGATTGCCCGCATCGGCGGCGCGCAGCGCAGCGAAATAGGCAGCCTTTCCGGGTTCACCGGCAGGATCAACCGGCGGAAGCGCGAGTTTGTAGGCCAGCGCGACGAGCATAACCCTCCCCACCCTGCCGTTAAAATCCTTGAACGGGTGTATCCACTGAAAGCGCCAATCGGCCCACGCCAGCAGTCCGGCGATGGATTCCGCGCCGCGCAGGTGGCGCAGGCGTTCTTCCAGATCCAGGCAGAAGTTTTTGATATGGACAGCGACTTCATGGCCGGGCGGTGGCAGGTGCGTGCCCACCTGCACATCGGTGGTGCGGAAATGCCCAGCCCATTCCGGGAACAAGTCTCCGGCGATGCTGCGGTGGATACCGCAAATCCATTCCGGGGTAATGCGGATATCTGCGGGCGGGTTTTCCAGCAGCGCGTCGAGGCAGCGCGCGAGGCTCACCGCGAGGCGCTCGGCGACTTCGCTATACGCAAGCAAACCGGCGGCTGTCGCCAGCTCGCGGGTGGCGTCTAGCGGGCGGGTTGACGCAGCAATTTCGCCAGCCGCTCCGGGTTGACCGGCTCGTTTTCCAACGCCATCGAACTCAGGGTGAACTTGAGCACCTGCTGGCGATACGCCAGCCGCAGGCTTTCCGCGTCGGCGTGGCTGGCTCGCCACTGATGCAGGCGCTGATCGAGTTGTTGAAGCTGTTTGGAGTTCATCGTGGTTTCCCTCTGCGATTTCATCTTCGCACGGTTCGGCGCGGGCGGCAAGAACGAGTTGCCGCTCGCTTGCGGTCAGTCCGTAGAGATCAAACACCAGCTCGTCTATCTCGGCTTCGAGGCGCGGTATATCGGGGCTGGAAGGGTCGGCGAGGATGGTTTGGACGCGCTGGGTGATGGGGGATTTTTGGGCATCGGTGGCGTGAAAAACTGGAAGCTGCTCCATGTAGGGCATTTGCATCGCGCGCGCGCCACCAGTTAAGCCAGATGTTAAATTTCCCAAATACCACCAAGTAAGTTGGCTGTTTAACAGCCCCAACAAATAATCATCTTTACTTGGGATAAGGAATATTTTGTTGTTACAAAGGCAACCAATTTCTGCATAGCCAAATGATTGGTAGGTAGCAATTTCTTGGTAAACAATCTTCGGCTGCTCAAATTCGGCGTAGTAGGCGCACGAGCGCAGTTCCCACCAATATTGCCCTTGGTCGTCGCGCTTGCGCAGTTGTGCTTCCCATTGGCTCAAGTGGGTATAGATGGCGGGGTAGGCGGCAGCGAAGAGGCGGCGCGCCTCGGTTTCGTTTTTTGCCTCTGACCACGGCCATGCGCGGTTGGCGCCGCTGGCGATGGCGATGAGGTACAACCCCGCCCATTCCGCTTTCCATTTGCGGATGTCGCGGCCTCTGAGCCACGGCTTGATGAGTTCGGCGCTGTTGGGGTCTGCCGCGATCAACTGTTCGCGGGTGGAGGCGTCGATCACGAAGGCTTCGTTGAAACCGGTCTTGATCCCGTAATAAAACCGCCCCTGCACGTATTTGCCCAGCGGGGTGCCCGCCTTGCGGAGTTTTTCCATCAGCGCCAGCACCGCCGGGGATTCCAGCGTCCAGCCTGCGCTGCGCAAGTCTTCGGTTTTCATGGCGAAGCCTCGCTCGCTAATGACTTCGCTGACACGCCCGATGTCGGCGGCGTTTTTGATGATGGCGACGGAAATCCCCCCTAGCCCCCTTTTGCAAAGGGGGGGATATGATGCGCTGGTTCTGCTTNNGGGGGGGGGGGGATTTTCTCCACCAGCACAATCGAAGGGTAGGTGGTGGCATCGAACACCGGCGTATCGCCGAAATCAACGATGACGCGCGGCGCGGCCTGCGTGGTGAGCAGCTTGCGGGTTTTTTCGCCATAACCGGCGCGCATGAATTTGTTCGGCGCGATGAAGCATAAATGTCCGCCGGATTTCAGCAGCTCCAGCCCGCGCTTGTAAAAATAGGTGTAGAGGTCGGCGGTGCCGCAATAGAAATCGGGGAACTCGGCTTCGAGTTGCGGCTTGATGGCCTTGATTTCCTCATGCCGCACATACGGCGGGTTGGCGATGACGATGTCGAAGCCGGGATTGTCGCCGCTGAACACTTCGGCGAAATAAAGATGCAGCGGGGTGAACGGCAGTTCGAGTTCTTCGCCCTTGTTGCGCGACTCGTCGAGTTTGCGGCGCTGCCCGGCAATGGCTTCGAGCTGGTTGTGCGCCGCCTGATACAGCTTGAGTTCCTTGCCCGTTAATTGCAGCTCGCCCTTGTGTTGTTTTTTCTCTTGCTCGTTGATGGCTGCATTGAGTTCGGCCTCTCTCACTGCCCAATGGGTTTCGATCATCGCCGTCAGTTCGGCGCGGATTTCCTGCCGCAAGCGGGATTTTTCTTCGCCGCTGGCGGCATAGAGATTATCCAGATGGCGCAGCAGCGCTTCGGTGTGCGGGTTGGAGACATTGTCATCCAGGTTCATCTGGGCACCGGCAATCGCCAGTTGCCCCTGCCCGCCGGGTGCAAGCCCGGTTGCGGAACCGCTGCGCGGCGGTAGCACCGGCTTGCCGTCGAGCAGGGTTTTCAGGGAATCGCCACGCAGGATGTGGTAGTCCAGGTTGGGCAAGGGATGCGGCTCGGCTTCATCCACCACCAGCGCCAGCCACAGGCGCAGGCGGGCGATTTCGATGGCGGGGAAGGAGATGTCCACGGCATACAGGCTCTCGTGGATGATCGCCGCCTTGCGCCTGGCGCGTTCCGCCATGATGCGCTCTTCGCTGTCGCCCCGCGCGCGGGCGAGGCTTTCTTTGAGCGCGAGGATTTCCTGCACCATGCCGAGCAGAAAAGCACCGGAGCCGACCGCAGGGTCGAGCACCGTGACGTGATCCAGCACGGCATCCAACCGTTGCCCCAGCGGGGTTTCGATTTCCGGTTTGCGGCCTTCCAGCGCGCAATCGAACAGATGGTTGACGGCTTCGCGGCTAATGCCGGTATGCGCCGTCAGGTGGCGAAACAGGGTTTCCCGGCACATGTATTCGACGATGCTGCGCGGGGTGTAATAGGTGCCGCTGGCGTGGCGCGCTTCGGCCTCCAGCAGGTTCTCGAACACCTTGCCGAGCATTTCCGGGTCTATGCCAACGGTCTGATCGAGCGGGGTGGATTCGTCCACGGTGAAGTTGTAGCGCCCGAGCATGGTGAACAGGCCAACGAACAGTTCATCGGCCACCAAAGGGCCATACAGGGGATCGGTTTCGGCAAATTCGGTGCGCACTTCAAACAGGCCACCGTTAAGAAAAGGGATTTTGTATTCCGCTCCGGCGATAGCCTTGCTCCGGCCTTCCTTGCCCAGCGCCGCGAAAAACAACGGCTCCAGCACGGCCTGGTAAAAACCACTTTTTTCTTTTTTCAGGTAGGGCGCGAACAGGGTGCGGATAAAATCCGGATTGCCGTCGAGCCACCGCTTCTTTTCGATAAAGTGCAGGAACATGATCCTGCCCAGCAGCAACTGGGCGAAGCGGGATGTCTTGTTGTCATCGCCTATCCACAGCTTGCCGCGATTATCCGCAACGATGCGGCTTTTGAATATCAGATACTGCTCACGATATTTGATGAAAAAGTCTTTGCTGATTGCTTCAACATCGAACGCTTCTTCCACCACTGCGGCAACCGCACCCTGGTTGGCGCATGTGGGCAGCTTGCCCCTGAGCAATTCGAGGCGCTCGGCGATGGTATGCAGGCGGGGATCGTCGCCAATTTCCATGCGCCGCAATACGCGCTTGCCCGCACCCGGCGCGGGCTTGGAAAATACCCAGTGCCAATTGGATTGCTTCAGGTCAGCGAAGATGAACAGGGCGAAGGGGTAGCGGCTGCGCAACGCTTCCACCGCCTGCCGCTGGCGGGTCTTGAGAACGCCTTCCACAGTGGCAGACGGCAGCGCCAGCACGGAAAATCCATGCAGGCCTGCAATTACGGATGGGCGGTGGTAGGCGGCCTGCAACTCCGGCTCATCATCGAAAAAAACGGCGCGGCCTTCCGGCTCGAAGCCGATTTCTTCCACCAGCAGACTTTGCAGGTCTTCAAGGCAGCCAAGATTTCTTATTCTGGTTTCGACAGCCATTGTTTAGTTTTTGATGAGCGCTTCGGAACAGTAAATTTTCGGTGCGGGATGCGCATGGATATATTCCTGTTTTTCTACAAGACGTTTATCCAGTTCGAAGTGGCGCACGAGGTTGTCCACCGCGTCGAGCAGGTCGTCACCACTGCGTTTTTCACGCTTTAGCTTGCGCAGCGCACCTACAACATAGGAAGGCAATTGCTGGCTCACCGCGCTGATGAGGTGCTCCAGCAATTGCTTGCGGCTTTCGGAAATAAACAAGTCCTGCCGCAACTTATGTAATTGCTCGATGGTGTATTGTTGTTCCGGCTCCAGCGCAGGATTTGAAAGGCTCTGGTAAATGCGCTCGATATGCTCGGCGAATAGCTGCCGGGCGGCTTCGACGGTTTGGTTATGCATTTGCGGCAGGGGCAACCCCGGCGTGTCGCGGTCACAGCGCAGCAAGGGTACAATTTCAGCCGGGTCGGAAGCGATAATCCGGCTCTTATCATCCACCAGATACATGCGCTTGTAGCGTTTGCCCACCCCGCAGAAGACGAAGGCGCCTGCCACATCCGACGCGAGTCCCGCCCGGATGCCGTCGGGGAGGTTGCACACCCGTTTGAACAATTCCGGCTCCTTCTCTTTCAAATCGCGGATAAGCATCTCGGCCTCGTTGATGTCGAAGCCGCGCCCCTCTTCTTCCATAGCCTGCTCATCGTTGCTGTAAATGCCATACATATCGTTTGGGTTGAGCTGCTCGCGCTCATCGAGGATTTTTTCATCCTCGCCGATGGTGTTGTGAATTTCCTGAATGCGGCGGGCAAGCCTTTCTTTCAATCCCAGCCCTTTCAGTTCCAAACCTTTGTCTCCTTCGTCCAGCGCAACTTCAGGAAAAAAATTGTAGATGTGGATAGTGTCATGGGGCGAGCCTATGCGGTCTATCCGCCCGACGCGCTGGATCAGGCGGACGGGGTTCCAGTGCAGATCGTAATTGATGATGCAGGCGGCATCCTGAAGGTTTAAGCCTTCGGAAAATACGTCGGTGGCGATCACGACGCGGATTTCATTTTCGCCATTTTTTATTTCATGGCGATTGGACTTCGGGGAAAAACGGCGCAAGACTTGCAGCTTGTTTTTGGTCTTGCTGTCGATCACCGCCAAATCGCTCACCCCTTTGCCGAGCTGCTCGTGGAGATAACGCGCGGTATCGGAGTATTGGGTAAAGACGATGACTTTTTCCTGCGACAGCGTTTCGTTACGCATGGTGGCAAGCAGAGTTTGCAGCTTGTCATCCTGCTCCACGCCGATGTCTTTCACCATGCCATGAATTTCCCGCAGAATACGGATGTCTTCATGCAGCGCTGTTTCCAGATCGTCCACCTTGAATAATGCGATTTCGTAGCGGCTGGCTTCTTCGGTTTCCAGCATTTCAATGTCAAGTTCGCCGCCCTCGGTTTCCAGCTTATCCAGCAGTCGCGCATCGGACACCACATAGCCCTCTTGCAGCACCGCCAAAAAACGTTCGTGCATGCGGATCATTCCCCGCACGGTGGAGCGAAAGGCTTCTACCGAAGATTCAAATCGCTTGAGCAGCAAAATACGCATCAGGCCGCGCAAGCTGCGGCCAGCTCTCGCCAGACGCGCATAGGGCTGGCGTTCTTTCAGTTCGTCCTGCAAATACAGGCCGATGGAATAGCGTGCATAGTGGAGTTCAGTGATTTTTTTCAGGATGTCCGAGTACAGTCCGTTATAAGTTTCATCTATGCTGTAATCCAGACGGCTGAGCTTGCGGCTGGGGAATTCAATCAGTGCCCCGTTTATCAGGTTGTCGGCATAATGCTTTTTGATGTGGCTTCTGGTGCGGCGGATGAGGACTTGTTGCAGCAAGTGCTCAATCATTTGCCCCGCTGATTTGGTGGCTTGATCGCGCAGGTTTTGCGGTAACTCCTTGTCCCGGGATTTTTTTTCAAACTCGTCAACCTTCTTGAAATATTTTTTCAGGTTATCGTAAGCGCCGATGTCGAGAGTGGGGGTCGCATCGTCCTGAAACAGGCGAAGCTGGTGATAAATATCCCATGCGCTGTTGTTGCGCGGGGTGGCGGTAAGCAGGATAACCTTCTTGCCCCGCAAAAAATTCTCCAACGCCTCGTAGCGCTGCGAATCGGCATTGCGGAAATTGTGCGATTCGTCTATCAAAACAATGTCGGCACCCTGTGTCCATGCGTCCTCCAGCGGCGAATTTTCGATGGAAAGTTTCGACATGGGAAGGATGTCCGGGAATATTCCATATTCGCGGGTAACTTCCTTCCAGTTTTCCTCCAGCGAGTTGGGGCAGATGATGATCTGGTGTTTTAACCCGGAACGATAGAGGTTTTTCAACATGCCGAGACCGATGAAGGTTTTGCCCAACCCCACCACATCCGAGATAAATACGCCTTCGTGGTCGCGCAGAATTTTCAAACCCTGGTCAACGGCGACTCGCTGAAACTGCGTCAAGGGCGGAAACTTGCTGTCCCAATGCAGTATGTGGCTATCGGAATATGCGAGACGGTCTTCTACAAGTTTGTAAAGGGTCTTGAGGTAAATGTCCCATGGCGTATAAGCGGGGCTGGCCCAGCTTTGTTCGATTTCTTGCATCAGGCTGGCGTTGAATGGCTCGCCCTCTTCCCACAACCGGTCAAACCAGAGGTTGAGCTGCTTGAAGTTGTCGTTGCCGTGAACCAGAACATTCAACTCGGTATTGTTCTTGAGACCGGAAAGGGTGAGGTTGCTGGAACCCACGATGCCGATACCGTGCTCGTAGGTTTTTTCCGGATAAGCGAACAGATAGGCTTTGGCGTGCAGTTTTTCCTTCGTGTAAACCCTGACTTCAAGTTTGTCCGAAGTCAGCCATTCCTTGATTTCGGCAAGCAGCCCTTCGGTCTCGTCGGTCAGCGGCGGCACGGACAACGCTTCGCGAATGCCTTTGCCAGTCTCTTCCGTAATGCGCTTTTTTTCCTTGGGGCTTTGCAGTTTTCCGATGGCCGACTGCGCACGCTGTGGATGCATTTCCCGCTGCATCAGCGCATCAATGGTTTCCTGATTGGACTGGTTGCCGATGAGAAGCCGGATTTTCTCGATGTGATGGAGATGGTTGAGGATTTCCTGAAGGCCGCTGACAAAAAAATAGCCGACAGCGAATTTGACCGATTCGGATTGCTGGAGAATCTTGCAGACATGCTCGGCAAGATACTGCTCCCTATTGTCAATTATGTCGGCCACGGGCTACTGGAAAATGCCTGGCGGGAAAATAATGTAGTCTGTATGGTTTTTGTATTTCATGCCATGTACCGACTTAAATAATGTCCACTGGAATTTTACGTAAATTTCTGGAAGTATCGAATTGCGCATTGTATCTAACTCATAGGTAATCGCTAAATTGTTGAGGGGTTTTTTATGCCATGAGTGATAGCGGTAGTGATTTGGCGGTTCAATGTATAATCCGCGCCTGCAAAAGCAACCCCTGAACCGCAATGCAACATATCCGTAATTTTTCCATCATCGCCCACATAGATCACGGTAAGTCCACGTTGGCCGACCGCATCATCCAGTTGTGCGGCGGCCTGTCCGAGCGCGAGATGGAGGCGCAGGTACTCGATTCCATGGATCTGGAGCGCGAGCGCGGCATCACCATCAAGGCGCAGACCGCCGCGCTGCAATACAAGGCGCGCGACGGCCAAACCTACAACCTCAACCTGATTGATACGCCGGGCCACGTGGATTTTTCCTACGAGGTATCGCGCTCGCTGTCCGCCTGCGAGGGCGCGCTGCTGGTGGTAGATGCGTCGCAAGGGGTGGAAGCGCAGACCGTGGCAAACTGCTACACCGCGCTGGATCTGGGCGTGGAAGTGGTGCCGGTGCTGAACAAGATAGACCTGCCCTCGGCTAACCCGGACAACGCCATCGCCGAGATCGAGGATGTGATCGGGATTGATGCGCACGACGCGGTGCGCTGCTCGGCCAAAACCGGCGAAGGTGTGCCGGATGTGCTGGAAGCGATGATCGCCAAAGTGCCCCCGCCCAAGGGTGACCCGGCTGCTCCCTTGCAGGCGCTGATCATTGATTCCTGGTTCGATAACTACGTCGGCGTGGTGATGCTGGTGCGGGTGTTTAACGGCGCTCTCAAGCCAAAGGACAGGATATTGCTGATGGCCACCGGGGCACAGCACCTGACCGAGCAGGTCGGAGTCTTTACACCCAAGTCGCAGGCGCGCGAGGCGCTGTCCGCAGGCATGGTAGGCTTCGTGATCGCAGGCATCAAGGAGCTGAAAGCGGCCAAGGTCGGCGACACCATCACGTTGGTGAACAGGCCAGCAGGTGCGGCTTTGCCCGGTTTCAAGGAGGTGCAGCCGCAGGTATTTGCCGGGCTGTTTCCGGTCGAATCGAACCAGTATGAGGCGCTGCGCGATTCGCTGGAAAAACTGAAGCTGAACGACGCTTCGCTGCAATACGAGCCGGAAGTATCGCAGGCGCTGGGGTTCGGCTTCCGCTGCGGTTTCCTCGGGCTGCTGCACATGGAGATCGTGCAGGAGCGGCTGGAGCGCGAGTTCGACATGGACTTGATCACCACCGCGCCCACCGTGGTGTACGAGGTGATGCTGCGCGACGGCGCGATGCTGATGGTGGACAACCCGTCCAAGATGCCCGACCCATCAAAAATCGAGGAGATCCGCGAGCCCATCGTCACGGTCAACCTGTACATGCCGCAGGAATATGTCGGCGCTGTCATCACGCTATGCACGCAAAAACGCGGCGTGCAGATCAACATGACTTATCACGGCAAGCAGGTGCTGCTGGTGTACGAGATGCCGATGGCGGAAATCGTGCTCGATTTCTTTGATCGCCTGAAATCGCTCTCGCGCGGCTACGCCTCGATGGATTACGAGTTCAAGGAATACCGGCCCGCCGATGTGGTCAAGGTGGACATGCTGATTAACGGCGACAAGGTGGACGCGCTGTCGGTCATCCTGCATCGCGCCAACAGCCAGCACCGGGGGCGAGAAGTGGCGGCCAAGATGCGCGAGATCATCCCGCGCCAGATGTTCGACGTGGCGATACAGGCCGCCATCGGCGCCAATATCGTGGCGCGCGAAAACGTCAAGGCGATGCGCAAGAACGTGCTGGCCAAGTGCTACGGCGGCGACATCTCGCGCAAGAGAAAATTGTTGGAAAAGCAGAAGGCCGGCAAGAAACGCATGAAGCAGGTGGGTAACGTGGAAATTCCGCAGGAAGCGTTTCTGGCGATTTTGCAGGTAGGTGAAAAATAGCAGGCTGGTAGCAGGCAGCTCGTAGCCTCCCATCTTGGTTTGCTACCTGCTACCGGCTACCGGCTGGTTTTTGGGTAAGGAGTCCCATGGATTTTGCTTTAATCATGTTTGTGCTGCTGCTGGTCACCGGTGGCGTGTGGCTGTTGGATCACCTCCTGTTGCGGCCCAAGCGCGCGGCAGATGGGAAGGAGCCGTGGTGGGCGGAATACTCCAGGAGCTTCTTTCCGGTGATTCTCGCAGTGTTCCTGCTGCGCTCCTTTCTGGTGGAGCCGTTCAAAATACCGTCCGGCTCGATGATCCCCACCTTGCAGGTGGGTGACTTTATCCTGGTAAACAAATTTACCTACGGCATCCGCCTGCCCATCGTCAGCAAGAAACTGGTGGAAATGAATTCACCGGAACGCGGCGATGTGATGGTGTTCCACTATCCGGAAAACCCTTCGGTGGATTATATTAAGCGCGTGGTCGGCCTGCCCGGAGACCGGATTTCCTACCGCAACAAAAAGGTTTATGTGAATGACGTATTGCAGGAGCAGCGGCACCGGGGCGAATACAATTACGTGGAAGGCGGGATGAGGTTCGTTCATACCGAACATTACAGCGAAAATCTGGCCGGGCACGACCACGAGATGCTGGTCAATCCGGAAGTGACCGGCATCCACCTGGGCGCGGTAGCCGAGTTCCCGCACCGCGATGCTTGCAGCTACAATGGCGAGGGAATGAGTTGCACGGTGCCCGCCGGACATTATTTCATGCTGGGCGACAACCGCGACAACAGCCGGGACAGCCGTTACTGGGGCTTTGTGCCGGACAACATGATCGTCGGCAAGGCATTTATGATCTGGATGAATTTCGGCGATTTGAAACGGATAGGGTTATCCATCAACTGAACGGCGACAGGGGGCGAGATGAAAATACCGGCAAATAGACAAGGCGGCGTGAGCTTGACCGGACTGCTGATGGGAGCGGCGGTGCTCGGCTTTGCGGCCATCATCGGCATGAAGCTGATTCCGGCATACATGCAGGATGCGGAAATCAAGAATTTGTTTGACGCGGTTGCACGCGACCCGGAATTGCAGAAGTCCCAAGCCAGGGAAATCCGGATCGCCTACAGCAAGCGCGCCGGTGTAGCAAACATTACCGCCATCAAGCCGGAAGATATCGAGATCGGCAAGGACGGCGACCGCCTTTCGTTGAGCGCCAGCTACGCGGTAAAAGTACCGGTGGCCGGCAACGCCAGCCTGCTGCTTGAGTTTAATCCGAGCAGCTCGAAATAACCGCTGCCGGACGCCAGATGGATCGTGATGCCTTGTGCCACCAGCTCGGCCACGTTTTCAGCCAGCCCCAGTTATTGCAGCGCGCGCTGACGCACCGCAGCCTCAACCAGTCCCATTACGAGCGCCTGGAGTTTTTGGGCGACAGCGTGCTGAATTGCGTGATCGCCAAACACCTGTACGAAGCTTACCCCGATTTGCCGGAAGGCGATTTGTCGCGCCTGCGCTCCAATCTCGTGAACCAGCAGTCGCTCAGCCTGCTGGCGCAGCAGTTGCGGCTGGGAGAGTTGCTGTTGCTGGGCGATGGGGAGCGCAAGAGCGCCGGTTTCCGCCGCCCGTCCATCCTGGCCGATGCGCTGGAGGCGATATTTGGTGCGGTATTTCTGGATGGCGGTTTCGTGACAGCGGAGCGGGTGGTACTCGGCCTCTATATCCCCTTCATCGAGCGGAGCAACATTCAAACACTGGGGAAGGATTACAAAACCCTGTTGCAGGAATACCTGCAAGGCAGAAAACTGGCGCTGCCAAAATACACTGTGACCGCCATACAGGGCGAAGCGCACGCGCAGGTGTTCCGGGTCGAGTGCGGCATCGAGCAACTGAATTTAGCCACCAGCGGCGAAGGGGCGAGCCGCCGCGCCGCAGAACAGGCCGCCGCCGAGGCGGCGTACCGGAAAACACATTCTTGAAACCCCTTTCCATAAATGAACGATAGCGCCCATTTCCACAGCGGCTTCATCGCCATCGTCGGTCGCCCGAACGTGGGCAAATCCACCCTGCTCAACCATCTGGTCGGGCAGAAAGTCAGCATTACCTCGCGTAAGGCGCAGACCACGCGCCACCGCATTACCGGCATTCTGACCGACGCGCGCAGCCAGTTCGTATTCGTGGATACGCCGGGATTCCAGACCCGGCACAAGAATGCGCTGAACCGTGGCATGAACCGCGTGGTGACCAGCAGCATGCGCGACGTGAGCGCCATCCTGTTCGTGGTCGAGGCGCGGCATTTCGACGAGCGCGACCGCCAGGTTATGAAGCTGCTTCCAGAGGGGGTGCCGGTGATTCTGGTCATCAACAAAACGGACTACTTCGCCGACAAAAACGAAGCGCTGCCGTTCATCGAGCAGCTCGCCGGGGAACGCGAGTTTGCCGCCATTGTGCCGGTGAGCGCCAAGCAGAACAAGCAACTGGATACACTGCTGGAAGCTATCAGGCCGTTTCTGCCGGAGTGCGATCCCACCTATGCCGCCGACGAGGTCACCGACCGCAACGAGCGCTTCCTTGCTGCCGAACTGCTGCGCGAGAAAGTGTTCCGCCTCACCGGCGAGGAGCTGCCCTATTCCACCAGCGTGGTGATCGAGCAGTTCAAGCAGGAAAAGAGCGGCATGCGCCGCATCCACGCCGCCATCCTGGTGGACAAGGAAGCGCACAAACCCATGCTGATCGGCAAGGATGGCGCCAAGCTGAAGGAAATCGCCACCCAGGCGCGGCTCGACATGGAAGAGATGTTCGGGGCAAAAGTGTTCCTGGAAGTATTTGTCAAAGTGAAAAGCGGCTGGGCCGACGACGAGAGGATGTTGAAGAGCCTGGGTTACGAGTAAACATGACCCCGCGCGAATTCATCGAGAAATGGCGCGATAACCCGCTCAAGGAACGGGCCAGTTACCAGATGCACTTTCTGGATTTGTGCGCGCTGCTCGGTGTTGACCCGCCCGCTCCGGCCAGCCACGAAACGTATTGCTTCGAGCGCGGCGCGACGCGCACCGGAGCGGGCCGAGGCTGGGCGGACGTATGGAAGCGCGGCTGCTTCGGTTTTGAATACAAGGCGCTCCACCGCAGCCTGGCCGAAGCGCTGAAGCAACTGATGACCTACGCGCTGGCGCTGGATAACCCGCCGCTGCTGGTGGTGTGCGATACCAACCTCATCGAAATCCACACCCACTTCACCAGCGCGCCGAGCGAAATTCACACCATCGCGCAAATCACCGAAGAAGCGGCGGGAAAATTTGCCGCCCTCGCGCAATCGCTGAACGGCAGGGGCCACGAACCGCAACAAGCCTGTCCTGAACATAGTCGAAGGGTGGCGCACTTCCTCAACCAGTGCCTGTTCTGCCTGTTCGCGGAAGATGCCGAATTGCTGCCGGGAAGATTGTTCGAGCGCCTGCTGGATAAATCTCAAACTGATCCCGCCAAACTATCCAGCCGCTTTGAGGAGTTATTCAGGGCCATGCGCAAAGGCGGCGATTTCGCGCTGGAAGACATCCACTGGTTCAACGGCGGGCTGTTCGAGGATATTGAAGCACTGCCGCTCGCCACGACCGAAATAAAAATCCTCCATGATGCCGCCAGGCTCGATTGGAGCGGCATCGAACCTTCCATCTTCGGCACCCTGTTCGAGCGCGGCCTCGACCCGAAAAAACGCGCCCAGCTCGGCGCGCACTACACCGACGCGCAATCCATCCTGCGCATCATCGTCCCCGTCATTGTCGAACCGCTGGCAAAAAAATGGGAAGTCGCGCGCGCCGGGATTGCCGATAAAATCGCCGGGCGCAAAAAGAAAGGCGATAAGGCCGAGCGCGATGCGCAAGCCATGTTCACCGCCTACCTCGAACGCCTCAAAGCCTTTCGCATACTCGACCCCGCCTGCGGCAGCGGCAACTTCCTCTACCTCGCCATGCGCGCGCTGAAAGACCTCGAACACCGCGCCAACCTCGATGCCGAAGCATTGGGTTTACAGCGCCAGATCACCATCGAATGTTCGCCCGCCAACGTGCTGGGCATCGAGATCAGCCCTTATGCAGCCGAACTCGCCCGCGTCACCGTGTGGATAGGCGAAATCCAGTGGATGCTCAAGAACGGCTACCCGATCCGCAAAAACCCCATCCTGCAACCGCTCGACCACATCGAGAACCGCGATGCGCTGCTCGCCGTCATACCCGCGCAAGTGGGTATCCAGCCGATTGAAACATTGGATTCCCGCCTACGCGGGAATGACAAAATTGCAGTAGAAGCCCGGTGGCCCACCGCCGACGCCATCATCGGCAACCCGCCTTTCCTCGGTGGCAGCAAAATGCGCGGCGAATTGGGCGACAAATACACTGACACCCTGCGCAAGGTGTATGAAGGCCGCGTGCCAGGCGGCGCGGACCTGGTGGCGTACTGGTTCGAGAAAGCGCGCGCGCAAATCGAATCGGGCAACTGCCAGCGCGCCGGTCTGGTTGCCACCAACTCGATACGCGGCGGCGCGAACCAGCAAGTGCTGGCGCGCATCCTCAACACTGCCGTCATACCCGCGCAGAGCCTGCCCCAGCGAAGGCGTGGGGCGGGTATCCAGCCAATTGAGAAACTGGATTCCGGCCTGCGCCGGATAACCAGCGACTTGCCCGCTTGCGGGTTTAGTCGAATGGCTAGTAGCCTCACCAACGACCAAGCCATGCACATCTTCAACGCATGGAGCGATGAGGAGTGGGTCAACGAAGGCGCGGCGGTGCGCGTGTCGCTGGTGTGTTTTGGTGCAACCCAAATCCCCCCTAACCCCCCTTTTGCAAAGGGGGGGATAGATGGTGCGGCGACCTCAACCATTGAAAAAGACAAACCTGCTCCCCCCTTTGTAAAAGGGGGGCTGGGGGGGATTTATCTTGATGGCCACCCCGTCTCAGCCATCCACGCCGACCTCACCGCAGGCGAAGGACTGAACCTCACCCAAGCCAAGCCGCTGCAAGAAAATGCGGGTGTGAGCTTTCAGGGTTCGCAGAAAATCGGCGCTTTCGATATTGAAGGCGAGCTCGCGCGGCAATGGCTCAAGCTGCCGAACCCGAACCGGAGACCGAACAACGAGGTGCTCAAGCCTTCGTGGAACGGGCTGGACGTGGCGCGCCGCCCGCGCGATGGCTGGATCGTTGATTTCGGCACCACGATGAGCGAAGCCGATGCGGCGCTGTACGAAGCGCCGTTTGCGTATGTGACGCAACACGTCAAGCCGGAACGGGAAAAGAACAATCGCGAGGTTTACCGCAAATACTGGTGGCGGCATGGCGAGCCACGCATTGCCATGCGCGCCGCTCTCGAAGGGTTGCCGCGTTATATTGCCACGCCGCACGTTTCCAAGCACAGGGTATTTATCTGGCTGGATGCCGGTGTGCTGCCTGACAAGATGTTGATCGTCATCGCCAGCTCCGATGACGCCACCTTCGGCATCCTCCACTCGCGCTTCCACGAACTGTGGGCATTGCGCATGGGCACGAGTCTGGAAGACCGCCCGCGCTACACACCCACCACCACCTTCGAGACCTTCCCCTTTCCGCCCGGCCTGACCCCGGCGGATACTGCCCCCTCACCCTCCGCTACGCTCCCCCCTCTCCCCATGAATGGGGAGAGGGTTGGGGTGAGGGGCGAAATTGCCACCGCAGCGCAAACCCTGAACCAACTGCGCGACAACTGGCTCAACCCGCCGGAGTGGACAGATTGGGCGCGCACCACGGAAGAAGAAAAAGCGGGCTATCCACTACGCCCCATCGCCAAACCCGGACACGAAGCCGACCTGAAAAAACGCACCCTCACCAACCTCTACAACGCCCGCCCCGCCTGGCTGGACAACGCGCACAAGGCGCTGGACGCCGCCGTCGCCAAGGCTTATGGCTGGAACGACTACACGCCGAAAATGCCGGACGAAGAGATTTTGCGACGGTTGCTGGCGTTGAATCTGGCGCAGGTGATACTTTCGTGAAAGGTGTCTCTATGAGAACCCTGCTCAACGCGCTATTCGGTTTTGTATTGTTGATGATCTTCGCGACAGTTCTGCGCCGTTATGGTGTGGGACTGTTCAACGATATATTTGATCTTGCCGAAGGTAATGCAAACGTCCTTTCTGTCGGATTTTGCATCGTGTTGATATTGGTTCTTGCGGGCTGCTGGGTTTGGTCATCGAAGCGTGCGCCATGATTGAACCGGAGCCAATATGCGAGCCGGAAGAGGTGACATTATTGATCCGGCACGCATTATCAAAGAATCCGTTCGCATTGAGCTTGTCGAAATGTTAATGGATTCATGTGCTTCGACATAACCAACGACTTGGCTGACGTTTTTTGGCAGCCTAGTCGGATGGCTAGCAGCCTGTCGGACTTAACTCATCAGCCGAGCAAAAGCGGGGCAGATT
>CXWL01023835.1_pt2 | contig 16070 bp, 13 predicted proteins | sample 590931 | NCBI WGS metagenome assembly CXWL01 (sample SAMEA3498368, study PRJEB10139) | groundwater metagenome | biome: water well; material: biofilm material | place: Germany | collected 2015-04-27 | reverse complement strand
GCAAAGATCGCGGGCAAGCCCGCTCCCACAAGGCCCGCTCCTGCACTGCCTATACTGACTCTACGCAGCCACGCCGGAATCCTTGTGTCCAAGCCGATCGTCGAAGAACTGCTGGAACTCGTACAGCTCGAGCGCATCGAAGAGAACCTGTTTCGCGGCCAGAGCCGCGACATCGGGACGCATTTCGTGTTTGGCGGTCAGGTCCTCGGCCAATCGCTTGCAGCCGCGCAACGCACGGTCGATGGGCGCGTCGTGCATTCATTGCACGCGTATTTCCTGCGCGCGGGCGACGTCGAATCGCCGATCGTCTATGAAGTCGACCGCAGCCGAGATGGCAAGAGCTTCAGCTCGCGGCGCGTCGTCGCGATCCAGCACGGGCAGCCGATCTTCACGATGGCGTCGTCGTTTCAGGATCCGGAAGACGGCATCAATCACCAGATGTCGATGCCGGACGTGCCTTCCCCCGACGATCTCGCCTACCCCGAACCGGTCTCCGCAGACGTGCTCGCCAAGCTGCCAGCGAAAATGCAGCGCTGGGTCACGCGCCAGGGGCCGTTTGAATTCAAGCACGTCTACCCGCGCGACGAGTTCAATCCGCCGAAGCGCCCGCCGTTACAGCATGTCTGGTTCCGCCTGTGCGATCGCATCGGCGACGACGAGGCCGTCCATCGCACGCTGCTCGCGTATGCGTCCGACTTTCACCTGATCGGCACCGCGACGCTGCCGCATGGCATCAGCTACGCACAGGGGAACGTGCAGATGGCGAGCCTCGACCACGCGATGTGGTTCCACCGCTCGTTCCGCATCGACGACTGGCTGCTGTACTCGTGCGACAGCCCGACTGCACAAGGCGCGCGCGGGCTGTCGCGCGGCATGATCTACGACCGCCAGGGTCGGCTGGTGGCGTCCACGGCTCAGGAAGGGCTGATTCGGATCATCGCCGACCTGGCGCCCGCGGGCTGAACACAGCGCTTCATGACGACCGAGAGCATCCGCCTGTTTCGCACCGCCGAGCACACGTGCGGCTACTACGCGGATCGACGCGCGCAGAACCTGGTGCTCGACCCAGCCGGACCCGATCTCGGCCGGTTCTATCCGAGCGCACTCTCCCAAGGTTTCCGGCGCGCCGGTGGCGTGATTTATCGACCCAATTGCACGCATTGCAGCGCCTGCATTCCGTGCCGAATCCCGGTCGCGCATTTCAATCCGAACCGCAGCCAGCGGCGTGCGCTCGCGCGCAATGCCGATGTCGACCATCAGTTGTTGTTTGCTGCGGAACGCAATGTCGCGGAGCACATGGCCCTGTACCGTCGCTACCTCGCGGCGCGCCATGCCGGCGGCGGCATGGACGACCCGAGCCTCGACGACTACGAGAGATTCCTGCTCAGCCCGTGGAGCACCACGCGCTTCCTGGAATTGCGTCTCAACGGGGAATTGATCGGCAACGCGGTCACCGATCTGACCGACTCCGCGGCATCGGCGGTCTACACCTATTACTCACCCGACCACGCCCCGCGCTCGCTCGGCACCTTAAGCGTGCTGCTGCAGCTCGAGTATTGCCGCCGACTGCGGCTGGAGCATCTGTATCTCGGCTATTGGATCGCGGGGCACCCGAAAATGGACTACAAGCGGCAGTTCTTGCCGGCCGAGCATTATGTCGCCGGCAAGTGGGTGGTCGCGATCGGGGAAATCGTCCGCTGAAGCCTCATCGGGCAAGCGGATGATTTCAATTCGAGGCGGAAAAAGCGGCGCAGGAGCGCCGCCCTCCCACAGCGCCGCATCTTGGAGGGCCGCGCTCCCGCGCGGCTTTTTCTTGTCCACCGCAGGACTCGAAAAGGAGAGGTTCGACGCTAATCAGGAAATCCGATTAGTACGCATCCACCTGCTGAAACATGAACACCTCACTGCCTTCTCGGTAACGGTCACCAGCAACTGCCGTTGGCCGTCGAACCGGTATAGCCGCGGGCACCGACGTTGTTGACGTTCAGGTCTGCGCAGGTATCGGGGAGCTGGACGCCCTGCGGCGTGGCGGTCAGGGTGTAGCTCAGATTGCCCGCAGGAACGACGATCGTCAGCCGGTAATAACCTGCTTCGGAGCTGGCGGTCCCCAGGTTGAGGCCAGCCGCGGTAGTCAGGTCATTGGTGTACTGGTTGCGATTGGTATAGAACCGCTCCTGCGCAGCCGCTACGCGCTGCAACATTTCCCGGCCGTCAGCTCGCCGCGAGCGCATCAGATAGTTCTGGTACGCAGGGACCGCGACTGCCGCCAGGATGGCAAGGATGGCGACCACGATCACCAGTTCGATCAGGGTGAAGCCGCGCTTTCGTGCATGCATCCCTCGGTACTCCTGGGTTTAGGGGGAACTGGCATGGCCGGTTCCCTGATCTGTGTGCGACCTCAAGGCTGGCTGCGAGGCCGATCAATGGACCTGATAGCGGCGCGGNNGAGATCGCGCCAGGCACCACGATGCCAGATGTCATCGGCGCGACTCAACGAGGTCGTAATCGCTGAAATGACGGCCGCGTTGACCACGGACCCGGTACCGTCACGTTCGGTCAGGCCGGCAATCACGATCTCGCCACCGCCACGCAGGGTAATGGGATCACCCGGCGGCGTAGAACTGGCAACGACGCCACCGACCACCATAGACGCAGTAGTATCTGCTGGATCGACGTCGGCGAGACCATCCACAGCACTCACGACCATCAGTCCATAACGGGCACCTGGATCGCAGGGGTCGACGCCCTTGGGGATGATCGAGCGCAGCAGGACCTGATTGGAACTGTAGAACGGGAACGGGGTGTCGAGGGAACGCTCGCCCGGTTCGCTGGGAACATCGAGCCGGATACGCCAGCCCTTGGGGTTGGCCGGCAGCGCTTCGGCACCGGGATAAGGACGCGTAAGCATGGTGCGTACCGCATTACCCGCCTGGCTGATCTTCTGCACAGTCAACTGGTCGGGCCGGATCGGATACGTGGTGCAGGCGATGTTCGCGCCCGCACAGGTTCCGAAGTCCTCGACGCCGTAGAACGACTGCTGCGGAATCGCTGCGGAACGGTCGGGCAGGCCAATGAACTTGCCGGAACCGAAAACGATGATCGGCTCGCGTCCCGTCGAATCCCTCATGATGGTTGGCGCGGATGCGATCGGGCGGTCGCCCACNNGGTCGCCCACTGCGCCCGCCGCACCCGCAGTCGCGCCACCGCCGGCACCGTAGGTCGTGAACATCAGGTCGACCTTCCAGGAGGCCGGCGTGGCACCTGACAAGTCGAAGCGCCACAGGTTGCCGGCCAAGTCGCCGGCAATCGCAACGTCATCGATAAAGTCGGTTCCGGTGTCCATGACGATCGCCTGCGACAAGCCAAAGCTCTGAGTCGCGGCCTGCGGCGCGCTGCTGGTCAGGATCTCGCGAATCAACTGCCCGTTGGAAAGGTCGATCACGAGCAGGGAGGTCTGGTTCGCCTTGGGCGAATTGCTCGCAGGATCGAGGCCGTCGATCGGGAAATAGCCGCTCGACACCAGCGCCACCCACTTATTCTGATACTTGATGCGCGCAACGTTGATCCCCTCGTAGGTGTAGCCCAGTGAAGTGCAATGGCGAGCGCCCGCGGCGCAGTCAGTGGAGGCAACGCCAGCAGGCGCCACATCGGAGAACTCCCATTGCGGGATCGTGCTGGCGAGAGCCGCTTCGGTGGAATCTGTGGTGCCCCCAGCATTCGTGCTCGGTACAGCAGTAATGTCGAGCATGTAGACGCCGCGGCCGCCCAGCCGCATCGATCCCACTAACACGGTTCGCCAAGCGCCGTTGATGAACACATCGGTGACCTGCGGCTTGTCGTCGACGCCGGGGGTGAAACCGCCCTCGAACTTCGTCGAGCGGGTCAGCCGAAAATTTTCCATGACCATGTTCGGCACGTAGGCCCAGCGCTCGACGCCCGTGCCTCCATTGAACGCGTGCAGCATGCCGTCGTTGGCGGCGACATAGACAGTGGGCGCGCGGGCCCTGTTTGCGACCTGGTAGGCGGCATAGCTTTGTCCCACGAGCCGTGCAGTGTCTTCCGGTGAGCCCGCAGGGAAAGTGTCTGGGTAGCCCGATACTGGCGATGACACATAAACCGGTTGGCCACGGATCACCGCACCCAGAATGGAACTGCGCTGGCGGAAACGCGGGCTTGGGGTGCTCTCGTTAGTGCGGGAGCCGCGCACGTAATCCACTCGCTGCGGGCCAAACGTATCAGGCGTCGAGGTGCCCAGCAGAAGGTTGATGCTGTTGGGGTCGACATTCAGGCGTGCCTTTTGCTGAGTCGTCAAGTCAGCCCAACGAAACGGCTTGCCGGTACCCGGGTTGCCAGCCGAGGTGATGAGCAGGCGCGAATTCGGGTCGCGCGCCGTCAGCCCGGTCTGAGCAGTGCCGGCACACGCGCCGCCGGTCAGCAGACAGCCGGCATCCCAGAGAACGCCAATGCGTTCGGCAGTCAAGGGATCGAGCAAATTGCGGTACAAGAAACCAGACCAGTCGGTAGTGTCGTAACCGGCGGTATAACCGGTGGTGCCATCGGTGATGATCGGCAGCGATACCGATACCGCAGTGGACGCCCCACGCCGCGCGACGATGCTGGCGATGATCTCCTGCAGGGCGGTGATCAACTCCTCTGGATTCTTCGCCGACAGAAAACGGCCACGACTGACCAACGCCGCGTGCCAGAAATCATCCAGCTTGCGCCCGTCGTCGACCGAGACGCCGCCGACATGGGGCCAGATGAAGGCGGGGTTATTGCCAAGGCGCAGCGCCTCATAGACGTCGGGCGTCTGCGGAATGGTGCCATCAAGGCCAAAGCTGATGTTGAAGTTGACCAGATGCGGCCACGTGGCCGGGTCGTTCGCCGGGTTCCAGTAGACTTCCTTATTGTCGCGTGGGTCCTGACCGGAGCCTATAGGTATGCCAAAAAGATTCGTCGACCGATCAGGGATGAACGGGGGCACCTTCAGTCGCGTCGAAGCCGCTGCCGCGAAGTCGGGACGCAAGTCCGACGCCCAGTAGTGGAACTGGGAATCGGTCATATTCGGTCGGACCACGGGGTTGGTGGGGGGGGGGCCGTACCGGTTGAATAACTTCGTCTGGGCGTCGCTGGTGCTGTAGGTGCGCCCGTCCGGCAAAGTCCAACCCGTGCCCACATAACGCAGCCCTTGCGAGTTGATGTTCGTGGGCGCCGGATTTGTATTGTTCCAGAAGCCGTCGCTCATGTTGATCTGAAAATTCTGGCGACAGCTGAGCTCGCGACTCAGATCGCGGTCCCAATAGGGGTTGCTGTCTGCGGTACTGCCCACGCCACCCGTGAAATATAAGCCGGCGAGATTACTGGCGGCCACATTTGGGGTATTCCCGCTGGCAGGGATCTGGAATAGCCAATTATAAAAGCGTGTCCGCACGTTGGTATTGACCGCGGCGTCGGCAAATTTGTAGATCGGCGTGGTGTTGAGCACGAGCTTTGGTGCGTCAATACCTGCGGCTCCAGTATTGTTCCCCAGATTCTGCCAGACGACGCGGATATTCTCGTCGAAAGGCGCGAAGGCACGCGACATCGCCGTGATTGCCGAATTGTTGCGTTCGCGGTAGTAGGAGTACCAGTTTGCGAAGTTCTGGCGTTGGCCGATGGGGAGCGGCACAAACTCCCAGTTTGCGGCGTTGTAGAGCGTTGCTTCCGGTGTAGTGATTCTACCGAAGGCGTCTGCCGTCAGGGGTACGGTGTCCTTGAAGCGGTAATAGCCGGCATTTTCATCGTCGGTCTGTACGGTACACGTGCCCGTGACCTTGATGTCATCGACACCGATCATGTTGTCATTGGTCGCTACATTACTAGCGTTAGCCGCATTGGTCGTCATCCAGCGAACCTGGACAAGCAGCTTGCCGTCAAAGCTTGACGGCAGAGTCACGCTTCCCGGGGTGTCGGGGCCGAAGCCACTCGTGCTGGTGTTCGCATTGGCGTGATAGGCGAGGGCCGTCCAGGTGCCAGGGAACGTGCTGGGGGGGGTACCGACACGCGCTTGAACGCCAACGTGCTGTACAGCCGTAGACACATTGTTGAGATCGCGCAATCGGTATGTGAGCTGCACGTTGGTGCAGCGGACCGTATTGAGCCGCAACATCAGGTAGGGCGCGTCCCTGGTCGCATCGCCCTGCATCGCAATCGTCAGGTTGCTGCTGATCTGCGACCCACTCGACAGCTCGTAAATGCCGCCGGTGGAGACCAGGGCATTGCTGGAATTCGCGACAACATGCGTGGGCGTGGTGGGCGCGTTGTATGCGAGTAACGTGGCAGAGTTGGGGTTCGCGCCAGCAACCGAACCCGCACCGGACGTAATGTCGGTGGCGAAGCCGGTGAGATTCGGGACACTGGTCCAGTTATTGTTGACAGTGATCAATCCAGGATTTTCCCAATCCTGAATGAATGAGTTGCCCTCGAGCTGGAAATAGGTCGGATCGGCGAGCGGCTGCGCCGTGCGGCAGAAGGGGCTGGCGCGCAGGTTGCGGGTGCCTCCCGTCGTAATCGGGGCCGCCGGGCGGTTCCATACGATGCCATCGTTCCACGCCGCTGTGAATACCGCCTGCGGAAACTCGGTCACACCATCGGCTTTCAACGGCGGCCGATAGGTGACATTCGGATCGTAGAACATGCCGTTCATCGGCTTGCTGCGGGGATTTGTAATATCCGTCACGCGCGCGTCGATGCGCCCAGCGCAAAACCATGGCGACGTGGCTGTGGCGGTCACTCCGGTACTCAGTCCCCATGAAGTTGCGGGAACATAATACGGCCGCTGATCAGGCATATACTCCCAATCCATCGAACCGGAGTCGTCGAAGGTCAACGCTACATTTGGCGCCACACTCGCGGTGATTTCGGGTGGCGTCGGCAACAGATCAACCGTGCCGGGGACAGCGAACGCCCATTGCGACATCACGCAAGCGCAAAGCGCCAACAGGCTGGTGCTGCCGATCCGGGGCAGTCGACGAAAATCGACTTGGTTACGCATGTTAAAAAATCCTCGCTGGTAGCTGCGACTAGGGGTTCGGATTAAAACCGGTGTTGGTCAGGTTCATGGCCGAGTAGTAGCTTTCGGTGACGCGTACGACGCCGTCATTGCCACCTTGGCTGCGCGCAGTGATGCGATAGATATGCTGCTCACCCGGGCGAGAGGTCGTGCCTTGGACATTCTTGAGGCCGCCGGTGCGAAATGGCTGCGTGCCGATACCGAGGTATTCGATAATGAAACGTGGCTGCGCCGACAGACTGGCCGTAATCGCGCTCCCGGTCAGCGACGTCATGGGTCTTCCATAATCACGGGCACCATCGGTCACGGTAGAAAGCCAAGTTGTCGATGTACGGAAAGCCTGGACCGTGGGCAAAAGGGTGCCATCGTATTTTGGATAGTAGACTCAGTCGGTGCTGGTGCTCCCCTCCAGGCAAGGCGGCAGTGGCTGGCGGAAATCAAACGCCAGGGCCCAAAGGAAGCCCTCGCCGCCGCGCAAAGTCGACTCGGAACCCATCAGCCCAATTTGGCTGTTGCGCATTCCGCCGGTCATACGCTCCTGCATGATCGAGGTGCTGCTGGCAGTGACCGCAAGGAGCGTCAGCAGCAACAGGAAAATGATGGCCAGAAAGAGCACAGCACCGTCTTGTGCTCGCGGCCGGCCAATGCGGGAATTATTTGCGTTCATTCACGGTCGCCTGATTGTTCATGGGGTCTTGTTGCGGTGCGTCGCATGCGCGATGAACTGGCGACGCGGGTAACTGTGTGTCAATACGCCCCCGGTCAACACCGGTGTAGTTTCGGCGGGCGTGACCGCCGTACCCATGTAGACATAGGAACGACCGATGGCATCCAGCGCTGGCACTTCGTCGCCTGAGTTGACGAGCATGAAGGCCTCGATGCGACGCACCGAGCGCCACAGGCAACCCGGCTCTTGGATTGTTGGATTGCCGGGGGTGGGCGCCACGCCATCAGGTTTGGGTGGGCAGACGATCGCGCCTCCCAGTTGGCTGTTGACCNNATGGCTGTTGACCTGTGCGGCGTCCAAAAAGCGCATGTTGCCCGCACGGTCGCGAACGCCATAACGAAAGTCGAGTCGATCGACGCCGCGCACCAGTTCCTGTTCGACGCCGTTCTCGCGACGGATCAAGGTGGGCACCAGTGCCGCACCGGCGCCGTTATTGGCGCGCGCGTCCGGGTTGTCGTTAGTGCGGAAGGCCAGGTAATAGGTCACGGTGACAAAATTGGTGGAGTAGTTGAACACCCGGATATCACTCTGGCCCCGAAACCCGCAGATCGGTCCATACGGCGAGATGAAGGGAAGGGTCGAGCCGACGGTCAATACGTTGCCGGCCTGGGCACTGATGGGAATAATTGCTGGCGAACCGCAATCGCTGATCAGCGCCAGTTGCCCGCTGGTGAAAGCCGGCGTCGGTGAAGTCAGAGAGGCATCGCCAGCCTGCGGCGCCAGCGTGATGCTTCCGCCCGCGGCACAGTTGCCGGTACCGGAGATGGGCCAGCCGCCGCCACGCAGGTAACGTATCGTCAGGATGTCGGTGTTGGGGACACGGTTGAGAGCCGCCAGGCCTGCGGCCGGAAACATTGATACCGAGGTGCCGCCGCAGGAGGTTCCGGCGGTGCAACCGGTATAGCCCTGCATGGAGAAACGCGAACTGAGCCCATAAGGCAAGGTCGCGTTGGCGGTACTTGCCAAGCCCGCTGTATCGACGCTCCGCATGGGCCCGACAGTGTCGGGCACATTCAGGTTCGGCGCGAAGACGGTAGGTGCGCGATCCTGCCACATCGGCGCGACTCCCACATGGCGGTTGCCCGTGTAGTCGCTGCAATACTGAGCGCCAGCCATGCGCAGGTCTGATTCCATGCGCATGGACGCAAAGCGGCCGTTTTCCTGCAGTCGCGCAAGGCCCTCCTGCAGCTTGTTGGTGCGGCTGGTGCCGCTGAACAGGCTGGCGATGCCCGCCACCGCGATCAGCCCGATGGCCATAGCGACCAACAATTCGATCAGCGTGAAACCGGCCGCGCGTGGAACCTTGGAGTTCTTGATCATGGGGCTCTTCAGGGACTGGTTCACGGCTGGAAAACCCAGGCAAAGGTCTGCAGGTCGGCGGTCGCGGCGGCGGGTGCCGCGCTCAGTTGACCGCGTTGGAGGGTCGCTTCGTCCCAGGTAATGGTCAACGTGCACAGCCCGTTGTACGGCGCCGCGCCGGCATGCACGACTCCGCCCAGTACGTTCCCGGCGCAATTGATCACGGCAGTGGGATTTGGCAACGAGTCTGCCAATTGCCTGCTCCATACGGCGCGGTCCCGTGTGACCATCGTCGCCGGTGAGCAGACAACACCGCTGGCGCAGGGATCCGTCGCTGCGGTGGCTACGGAGTAGGTGCCGTTGTAACTGTTGATAAGTCCCAGGTTGGCGCGCATGCGGTCAGCCATGGATTGCGCCAGGAAAGACGCCTGAGTGCGCAGATAGGCGCTCTGATTGGTTTTTATCGACATCACCATCAAGGCTGCCATACCCATCAGACCGACACTGAAAACCAGCAGTGCGATCATCGTTTCGATCAGGGTAAAACCACGTTGCAATTTATTTGGGGTCATGGCGTCTGGCGTCAGCAGGTACCAGCAGGGGCGCTGGTCGTGTCACGGAAAGATCGGATCGTGCCGGTGGGGGTGACGACCACGCGCCGCGACTGGGCGTTACCTGGCGAAAATGTCGGCCGGCAAACGCTGAACTCGTAGCCGGTCGGCAAGCCGGTCGGCGACACCACCGATCCCGTTGCGGAGAAGTTGATGCGATCGACTTCTGCGCCAGCGCCCGTACCGATGCCGAGTACGCGGTAGGCCGTGACGAGGGCGTCATGTTGTACCAACACTTCGCCGGCTGCGGTCTGGACCGTCCAGCCTGCGGTCCATGAGCCGCCATTCGAGATCACGTTGATATTGCGACCGCGTTTGACTGCCTCGACTCGAGCCAGACTCAGCGCCGCCACCAGGTCGTTGGTCGTCGTGCTGACACTTGCGCGGACGCCGAATTCCCGCATGGCGGGTAATGCTATGGAGGTCAGGATGACCACGATCGTCAAAGTGACGATCAGCTCCAAAAGCGTGAAGCCACGTTGTGACCGTCGCGAGGCTCTTGACCGAAGGTGGCGTTTCTGGCCCATGGGCAATCGAATCCTGACATTGTCCTGAGGCCGTACGCTAAGCGTGAGCCGCCGCGCCCGCAAGTTCACTCGGGCGCAAGGTAGCGTCCAGCGGACAAGCGGCGGCTCAGACCTTTACAAAGCCTTCCAGGACATCTGCACCGGACCCAGCCAATTCACCGTTGCGGTGAAGCGGCTGTTGACGCAACGGTTACGCAGACACAAAAAAAGCGCCAACCTGGGCGCTTGATTTGCTTCGCAACTTCTTGATTCCCCGATGGTGCCGCTACACAGACTCGAACTGTGGACCTACTGATTACGAATCAGACTGCAGGCTTACTGCGCTTGTCGACTCTTCCCGAGTTGTTACTATAGTTCAAGTACTTAAGTGCATCACGCCTCACGGACCTCCCCTAGCATTTCCCTCGATTTCGGTGCATTCTGGTGACTCATTGGTGACTCACTATTGAGTCAGTAGGCCGCGCTGCCACTAAGTTTATTGGCGCTGCCTGCGTCTTTGGTGACTCACTTGCAAGATACCGAAGGAGGACTGAGCCGTGGGTCTGACGAAGCGAGTCATCGATGCAGCGATCTACCAGGGCGAGAACAACAGCCGGCAGGTGCTGTGGGACGACAATCCACACGGTCTTGGGTTGCGGCTGTACGNNTCGGTGTGTTCACGCTTGAGCAGGCTCGCGAGCGAGCGCGGGACATGCTGCGCGTCGCGGAGTCGGGCGCCGATGCGCTGACGGTGCGCCGCTCCCACAAGGCCGCCCCCACGTTCGCGGACCTGACGAAGGCCTACGAGGAGCGACACGTGCCGGGCAAGCGGTCCGGTGGCGAGGATCTGCGCCGGATTACCAAACACCTTGGCGACTGGAAGGTTCGCAAGCTGGAGAGCATCACGCGCGAAGACGTGCGCCAGCTCGTCGAGGCGATCGCCAAGGGCAAGCGCGAGCGCGGAAGCAAAGACACGAAGCGCAAAGGCCGCCCGCCTGTCGGCGCCAAGCGTTCCGGCAAGCCATACGAGGCCAACCGCACTGCGTCCCTGCTCTCCAAGATGTTCGCGCTTGCGTTGGCCTGGGACTTACTGCCGGCGGGCTCTGTGAACCCTGCGGCCGGCGTGCCGCGGTTCAAGGAAGTGAAGCGTGACCGCTGGATCACGACTACTGAGCTGCCGGCGCTGGCGAAGGCCATAGACGCGGAGGTCGACCCCTACGCGCGCGCCGCGCTCTGGCTGTACCTGCTGACCGGCTGCCGCAAGGCCGAGCTACTCGGCGCGCGGCTCAAGGATGTTGACACGGCGCGCGCTGTGCTGCGGCTCCCCGAGACCAAGACCGGGCAACCGCACGAAGTGCCGCTGTCGGCGCCGGCACTTGCGCTGCTCAAGGAATTGCCGAAGTTGGACGGGAATCCGTTTCTGTTTCCTGGTCGCAAGGATGGCGAACCGCTTGAAAGCATCCGCGGCCCGTGGGACCGCGTACGCGTCGCCGCTGGCGTCACTGATGTACGCCTGCACGATCTGCGTCGTACCGTCGGATCGTGGCTGGCGCAGTCTGGCAACTCGCTGCACCTGATCGGGCGCGTGTTGAATCACTCGAACCAGAGCACGACCGCCGTCTATGCGCGATTCGCGCAGGACCATGTGCGCGATGCGCTTGAGGCACATGGCGCAAAGCTCATGGGCGCGGCCGGCAAGCTCAAACCACCAGGCGTCGGCGACGCGGACAAAGGCATCAAGGGCGAGGCAACTGATCAGAGCCCCAGGAACGACGCCAGCAGATGATTTGCTGGAAGGGCCTTCCCAACGAACTGGAATACGGGACGTGAAGACTAAGTCCGCTACCGATAAGCGCGGTCACCAGCAAGCGGAGTTGGACGAGTTCCGACAGGCTTGCTTGGCCGTGGTCGAGGATGTCTTGGCTTTGGTTCCGGCTCACTGTCGCGACGGAGTTCGCGACCTCGAACTCCAACGGCCGCGTATGAACCGCAAGCAACGGGAGCAAGCTCGTAAAACTCTGGTCAGCTCGGGAGCGAACGATGAGGAGCAACGCGTGATCAAGGCGGGGCTGAACGCCGTCGCGTACGCAACCTGGGCCATCTCCCGATTGGTTGGCAAGGATTCGCTGCATTTCTCCGACTTCATCCCATATGGAGAAGCATGTCGCCTGCTGGGAGGTATTCAGGGGCATCTAGGAGCTGTACCCGACTTTGCGGCGCTTGAGAAGCAACGCTTGAACCGGGTCGCCAAGAACGCGATCGCTGCGAAGCTCGCAAGAGATCCAACTCAGATAGCGAAGGCAGAGGCTCGGCGGATCTACTTTGCCTGGCAGGAGGGTACGGGCGAAAAGTTTGCCAGCAATGCTGACTTCGCACGGAAGATGGTCGCGCGCCTGATGAAGCGCGAAAGAGGCGCAGACGTCCCGGCATTGACCGATCCGAGCAACGTCGCAGACTGGTGCACAGCTTGGAAACGGGAACTGATTGACCAGCGCACGATTACCCCTTGAACCGGTTTACCCGGTGTTCTACCGGCTCAGCCGTATCGCGATATCTCCCCCTACTACGAAGCTTCCCGTCACGGCCTTTGCCGCTGACGAGGAACTTCCAGTGACACGCGAAAAGTTGAACGTACCCGCCGACANNCCGCCGATACAAGGGAGGCGGCTACTCTTGATACAAACGAGAGCTGCTATGCAGTTCTCGCCCCTGATCCACTCTACCGCGAGACCATCGCGGCAAGCCTTTTGACGGTCACGATCAAGACCCTTCAGGCCTGGCGCGTCAGCGGCAAGGGCCCGCGCTTCATCAAGCTCGGCCCCGGCCTGCGGTCGGCCGTTCGCTATCGCCGCTCCGACTTGTTGCAGTTTCTCGCCGACGGCGAGCGCGGCAACACCTCGGACCACAGCGCGCGAGGTGCGGCATGATCAAGCACGACGACCTGCTCTACTCCGATCCCGGTGGTGCGTTGACGTACCCGCGGCTCAACTATGCAACCGGGTTCGTATCGGTCGAACTCTTCGAGCACCACCAACGCACGCCCTATCTCTCGAAGCCCTGGGGCGGCTGCATCCAGGTGGCGTTCTGGGCAGATGACGCTCTGTGCACTGTTCCCATAAAGGCCAGTGGTGAGGTGCTTTGCCAGTTCTACCAAGCCGAACGTTGCCTGATGGCAATTCGCATGTATCGCGCCTTCGTCATCGCCCAGGAATTGGTAGGCGACGGAAACGATCTGAATGACAACATCCGGCGCCTTGAATCGGTGGTGCGTTCGTTCGCCACGCGGCCGCCACTTCAGTCGGAGCGTCCGGAAATCAGCGACGAGGTGATGGCGGTACTCAATCGCCCTCACGGTGTCCGTCCCTCCATGACCGACGTCATGAAGCGCGAACCGCTGCGGCTACCGCTGTTCGACGGGCTGGAGATCCTGTTCTGGGACGACGAAAATTGTTGCGCGATCCCGGTCGGCGCGGATCCGGAATTGATTTACCACTTCCACACGGGCGAAGACGCTGCCCGAGCGCTACGGTATTTGCGAGCGGACGCTCGGGAACGGCGTCGCGGAGAAGCCGTCGAGAGCTGCGCCGGCGCCGACGCCGACTCTCCGCCAGATCACTTCATCGCCCCGACCGCAGGGGATGACGATGTTGCGTGATCCGGAACATCTGGCTTCATCCGAACTGCCGAGCAACGCAGTCGCGCAGGAGTCGCGTCGAGTCCTCAAGGTGGACCTCGCCGAAGCACGTAGGTTCTTGGCTCGGCTCGACCCGGCGGCGAAGGAATTTCGCCTCCGAACGTTCGCCGACGCGAAGGCTGGAGGCGGGGCGCGGAAATACAGCGGAGACCTCGACAGCAGGTCGTCCGACCTCGTCACCGACAACCTGGAAGCACGCGGCATCTTCGTGGTCGTGAATGAGGGAGGGGATACCGACGAGCACATCACCCGGGTGCGCGCGGTGTTCGCGGACACCGATGGGGCCCCTCTGCAGCCGATCCTGGATGGCCCCCTCCGACCGCATCTGATCGTCGAGACGAGTCCCGGCAAGTGGCACGCCTACTGGCTCGTGGATGGCATGTCGCTGGAGGACTTTCGCGGTGTCCAGCGCCAGATCGCGCTGCGGTTTGGAACAGATCGGTCTGTCATCAACCTGAGCCGCGTGATGCGCATCCCCGGCTTCTACCATCAGAAGCACGGGCCCCACCTCGTGCGCCTCGTCGACGACTTGGATGCGCCCCCGTACACGGTTGACCAGGTGCTTGCGGCCTTCCCGCCGATCCAGGCGTTTCCCAAGGTCCACCGTAAAGTGTCGGCGCGTGCTACCGGCGCGGCGGAGGATCGACAGGCACTGGACGGCATCCGAGCAGGCTGGGCTGCAATAGCGCTAACGGCCGCCGCCGCCGCGGTGGCCGGTGCAGCGGGCGGCGAGCGTAACAACACGCTCAACCGGGAAGCCTTTCGCGTTGCGAACTATCTCGAATTGTCGGATGACGAGATCATCAACACGCTGACTCCCGCGGCGACGGAGGCCGGCTTGGCCCCGAACGAGATCGACGGGACCCTGCGCTCGGCGATTGCCTCTGGCCGAAAGACTCCGCGGCCCCCGCCAGATCTCAGCGTGCCTCGATTCGAGTTCCGCGAAGGACCAGGCATGCGCCACCCGGGTGTGTATTACATCGGACTGAAAACCAATGGCGATTCCTTGCCCCCGCTGTGGATCTGCGGGCCGCTGAAAATTGCGGCTAGCACTCGATCGGCTGAAGGCTCTGATTGGGGTCGGTTGCTGGAATGGAGCGACCGTGATGGCCGCACGCACCGTTGGGCGATGCCGATGAGCATGTTGGCAGATTCGGGCGAGAGCCTGCGGTCTGCCCTCCTGGCCGGCGGTCTCGACATCAATCCCAATCCCAGGAGCCGGATGCTGATCGCGGAATACATTGCCAAGGAGGAGCCAGCGGTCAGGGTGCGAGCTGTTGCACGCACAGGTTGGTCCGGAAAGATGTTCGCCTTGCCCGACCGCACCATTGGTCAGGACGGTGGTGAACTGATCCACTACCAGGCTGCGTCGACGGAAACTNNGACGTGAACTGATCCACTACCAGGCTGCGTCGACGGAAACTGCCAAGGTGTCCCAGGCTGGGTCACTGAGCGGATGGCGCCAGTCGGTTTCCATTCCGTTGATCGGCAACAGTCGTCTGGTCTTTGCTGTGTCCGCTGCTTTCGCCGCCCCGAGTTTGGGGATGCTGATGGAAGAAGGCGGCGGCTACCATTTCAGGGGCCCGTCGAGTTCAGGAAAAACTACGACGCTCGCGGTTGCGGCCTCAGTCTGGGGCGGAAACGACTACATCCGCTCCTGGCGCGCCACGGACAACGCATTGGAATCGGTTGCCACCCGGCATAACGATTTGCTGCTTTGCCTGGATGAGATTGCACAATTGGCGCCGAAGGTGGCCGGCGCTACCAGCTACATGCTGGCCAATGGTCACGGCAAGAGCCGGGCCCGCACGGACGGTTCCGCGCGCCCGCCGGCGCAATGGCGGGCGCTCTTCCTCTCGACCGGTGAAATCAGGCTTGCCGATCTGATCAGCGAGGCAGGTGGCCGATCGCAAGCTGGTCAGGAGGTTCGCGTCATTGACATCCCCGCGGACGCCGGTGCCGGTCTGGGAATCTTTGAAGTGGTGCCGTGGGAGGCGTCGGGTCCGGGCGCTTTTGCGGACCTCTTGCGCGCTGCTGCGGTCAAGGATCATGGGCACGCCGGTATCGAGTTTGTCGCACGCGCGGCCGCGGCCTTCGATGCCTCGGTCGAGGTGCTCACGCAGACTCGCGATCGAATTGCGTCAGAAATGACGGACGGCAAGGACGCGGGGCAGGTCCAGCT
>CXWL01111442.1_pt1 | contig 16074 bp, 17 predicted proteins | sample 590931 | NCBI WGS metagenome assembly CXWL01 (sample SAMEA3498368, study PRJEB10139) | groundwater metagenome | biome: water well; material: biofilm material | place: Germany | collected 2015-04-27 | reverse complement strand
TGCTGCCGCCGACCTCGCGCGCGATGCGCCGCATGGGCAAGATCACCGGCCGCTCGGACGACATGCTGATCATTCGCGGCGTGAACGTCTTCCCGAGCCAGATCGAAGAGCTGATCCTCAAGATGCCGGCGCTGGCGCCGCACTACCAGCTGGTTGTCTGGCGCGACGGTCACCTCGACAAACTCGACGTACTCGGCGAGCTGCGCGACAACTCGCTGTCGAAGGACAGTGTGGACGCCCTGTGCCGCCAGCTCGAGCACCAGATCAAGACCTTTGTCGGTGTGACCACGCGCGTGACGCTGATGGCCGTCGACGGCATCGAGCGCACCAGTACCGGCAAAGCCCGCCGCGTGATCGACAAGCGCCCGAAAACTTAAACAGGAGCACTCTGTGACCCAGCAAATTACCGACGCATTCATCTGCGACGCCATCCGCACGCCGTTCGCCCGCTTCGGCGGCGCCCTCGCCACCATGCGCGCCGATGACCTGGCCGCGTTGCCGATCGCCGCGCTGATGGCGCGCAATCCCGATGTCGACTGGTCGATGGTCGACGACGTCTACTACGGCTGCGCCAACCAGGCCGGCGAAGACAACCGCAACGTCGCCCACATGGCGAGCCTGCTGGCCGGCCTGCCGGTCGATGTCCCGGGCAGCACCATCAACCGCCTGTGCGGCTCGAGCCTGGACGCGGTCGGCATGGGCGCGCGCGCCATCAAGGCCGGCGAAGCGAACCTGATCATCGCCGGCGGCGTCGAAAGCATGACGCGCGCGCCGTTCGTGATGGCCAAGGCCGACAGCGCGTTCTCGCGCGCCGCCAAGATCGAAGACACCACCATCGGCTGGCGCTTCGTCAATCCGCTGATGAAGGCGAAGTACGGCATCGATTCGATGCCGGAGACGGCCGAAAACGTCGCCCGCGAATTCAACGTCAGCCGCGCCGACCAGGATGCCTTCGCGATCCGCAGCCAGCAGCGCTGGGCCGCGGCCCACGCCGCCGGCTACTTCAAGGATGAAATCGTGCCGGTGTCGGTGCCGCAGAAGAAAGGCGAGGCGCGCGTGTTCGACACCGACGAGCATCCGCGTCCCGACACCACCATCGAGATGCTGGCCAGGCTGAAAGGCGTGGTCACGCCGGACGGCAGCGTCACCGCCGGCAATGCGTCTGGCGTCAACGACGGCGCCTGCGCGATCCTGATCGCCTCCGGTTCGGCCGCGTCGCGCTTCGGCCTCAAGCCGCGCGCCCGCATCGTCGGCATGGCCACCGCCGGCCTGGCGCCGCGCATCATGGGCTTCGGTCCGTCGCCGGCGTCGAAGAAGGTGCTGGCAATGACCGGCCTGACCATCGGCCAGATGGACGTCATCGAACTGAACGAGGCATTCGCCGCCCAGGGCCTGGCCGTCACGCGCGACCTCGGCCTGGCCGACGACGCCGCCCACGTCAACCCGAACGGCGGCGCCATCGCCATCGGCCACCCGCTCGGCGCTTCCGGCGCCCGGCTGGTGACGACCGCGGTCAACCAGCTGCACCGTACCGGCGGGCGCTACGCACTGTGCACCATGTGCATCGGCGTCGGCCAGGGCATTGCCATGATCATCGAACGCGTTTAGTACCACCACCCCCGAGGAGACACAGATGTTCAAAACCATACTTAAAAAAACCGTCCTGTTCGCAGCCACCGCCGTCATCGCCGCCAGTGCATCGGCGGCCGACCCGATCAAGATCGGATCGGTGTTGTCGGTGTCCGGTCCGGCCGCGTTCCTCGGGGACCCCGAACTGAAAACCCTGCAACTGTACATCGAGAAGATCAACGCCGAAGGCGGCGTCCTTGGCCGTAAGCTCGAGCTGGTGCACTACGACGACGGCAGTGACGCCGCCAAGGCCAACAGCTTCACCAAGCGCCTGATCGAATCCGACAAGGTCGACGTGCTGATCGGCGGCACCACCACNNGTGGGCCTGCTGTCCGAAACCAGCGGCTTCGGCGCCTCCGGCCGCAAGGAGACCCAGGCGGTCGCCGCCAAATACGGCATCACGCTGGTGGCCGATGAAACCTACGGCCCGAAAGACACCGACATTACCGCGCAGCTGACCCGCATCAAGAGCGCGCCGGGCGTGCAGGCGGTGTTCGTGTTCGGCCTGGGACAGGGCCCGGCGGTCGTCACCAAGAACTACGGCCAGCTCGGCATGAACATCCCGATGTACCAGTCGCACGGCGTCGCTTCCGATGAATACCTCAAGCTGTCCGGCAAAGCCGCGGAAGGCGTGCGCCTGCCGACGCCGGCGCTGCTGATCGCCAACGCGCTGCCTGCCGGCGATGTGCAGAAAACGGTCGTCACCGGTTACGACAAGGCCTACAAGGAGCGCTACAAGATCGATCCGTCGACCTTCGGCGGCTACGCGCTCGACGCGCTGAACCTGTCGGTCGACGCGATCAAGCGCGCCGGCGGCACCGATCACGAAAAAGTGCGCGCCGCGCTGGAGTCGACCAAGGGATTCGTCGGCACCACGGGCGTCTTCAACATGTCGCCGACTAATCACATGGGACTGGATCTTTCGGCCTTCCGCATGGTCGAAGTTAAGAACGGCGACTGGCAGCAGCTTAAATAAGGCATTCAATGCTCGCTCAATTCCTTCAGTTCCTGTACTCGGGAATGACGGTCGGTTCGGCCTACGCACTCGCTGCGCTGGGCTTCACGATCATCTACAACACCAGCGGTGTGATCAACTTCGCCCAGGGTGAGTTCATCATGCTGGGCGGGATGCTGGCCGCCATCATGGCCGGCGCCGGCGTCCCGCTGCCGCTGGCCATCATCGGCGCCGTCATCGCCACCGCGGTGGTCGGCCTGCTGATGGAGAAGGCGGTGATCGAGCCGGCGCAAAACGCGCAGGTGGTCACGCTGATCATCATCACCATCGGCGCGTCGCTGACGATCCGCGGGCTGGTGCAGATATTCCTCGGCAAGGCCACCCATTCGCTGGCGCCATTTTCGGGCGACACGCCGATCATGCTGTTCGGCGCCAGCCTGCTGCCGCAAAGCCTGTGGGTGCTGGGCGTGACGCTGGCGATCGTCGGCGCGCTGGCCTGGTTCTTCGGCCGCACCTTGCTCGGCAAGGCGATGCTGGCGACCTCGCACAACAAGCTGGCCGCGCAACTGGTCGGCATCAACACCCGGCGCGTGCTGCTGCTGTCGTTCGGCCTGTCCGCGCTGCTCGGCGCGGTGGGCGGCATCCTGGTCGCGCCGATCACCTACACCTCGTACGACGCCGGCATCATGCTGGGCCTGAAAGGCTTCGTCGCGGCGGTGCTGGGCGGGCTTGGCGGCGGCGTCGGCGCGGTCGCGGGAGGACTCATCCTCGGCATCGCCGAAGCCATGACGGCGGGGTACATCTCCTCGTCGTACAAGGACGCGGTGCCGTTCGTGCTGATCCTGCTGATCCTGTTCTTCATGCCGCGCGGCCTGTTCGGCGCCAAGATATCGGAGCGCGTATGAAGTCGCGCCATCGCGGTCTGCTGGTGCTCGCGCTGGTGCTGGCGGTGCTGCCGCTGGTGCTGCCGAACGCGTTCTACGTCGACGTCGCGATCCGCATCGCGCTCAACGCCGTCGTCGTCATCGCGCTCAACCTGCTGATGGGCTACACCGGCCAGATCAGCCTCGGGCACGCCGGCTTCTACGGCCTCGGCGCATACGCCTCGGCCGGCCTGACCACCCATTTCAACTGGCCTCCGCTGGCCGCGCTGCTTGCCGGTGCGGTCGCCACCGGCCTGCTGGCCTGGATCCTGGCGCGGCCCGTACTAAAACTGAAGGGCCACACGCTGGCAATGGCCACGCTCGGCCTGGGCATCATCATCTCGATCGTCATCACCAACGAGGCGCAATGGACCGGCGGGCCGGACGGCATTGCGGTGCCGGCGTTCACGCTGGCCGGCATGGCGGTGGCGGGCGAGACCAGCTGGTACGTGGTGGCCGCGGTCCTGCTGCTGTTGATGACCTGGCTGGCGCTGAACCTGATCGATTCGCCGGTCGGCCGCGCGCTGCAGGCGATCCACGGCTCCGAGATCGCCGCGCGCGTCGCCGGCGTCGATACGACCAAGTTCAAGGTACGCGTGTTCGTGCTGTCGGCGGTTGTCGCCAGCATCGCCGGGTCGATTTCCGCGCACTACATCGGCTTCATTACCCCTGGCATGGCCGGCTTCTTCCACTCGATCGAGCTGGTGACGATGGTGGTGGTGGGCGGCATGGCCTCGGTGTTCGGCTCGATCATCGGTGCCGCGCTGCTGACCATCCTGCCGCAACTGCTGCAAGCGTTTGAGGGCTGGGAAGTAGTGGTGTTCGGCGTGATCCTGATGGCGACCATGATCTTCATGCCGAAGGGCCTGGTACCGAGCATTGCGCAGCGCCTGCGCCGGAGAAAATGATGCTGACCATCGAACACCTCAGCAAGAGCTTCGGCGGCGTGCACGCGGTGCAGGACGTGTCGTTCGCCGTGCGCGAAGGCGCGATCCACTCCGTGATCGGCCCGAACGGCGCCGGCAAGACCACGCTGTTCAACCTGGTCAGCGGAATTTACACGCCCACCACGGGCCGCATCATGTTCAATGGCGAGGACGTCGCCGGCATGGCGCCCGACGCGCTGGCCCGGCGCGGCTTGAGCCGCACCTTCCAGAACCTCCAGATCTGCATGAACATGACGGCGCTCGACAACGTGATGGTCGGCTCGCACCTGCGCCTGAACCAGAACCTGTTCGCCTCGATGCTGCGGCTGCCGGCGGTGCGCCGCGCCGACGACGAATGCCGCGCCGAAGCGGTGCGGCTGATGCAGTTTGTCGGCGTCGGCAAGTACGAAGGCGCCGATGCCAGCCAGATGCCGTACGGCGCGCTCAAGCGCCTCGAAATCGCGCGTGCGCTTGCCGCCAGCCCGAAGATCCTGTTGCTCGACGAACCTGCTGCCGGCCTGAATCACACCGAAACCGGTGAAATCGAAGACCTGATCCGCAAGGTCGCGCAGTCCGGCGTGACGGTGCTGCTGGTCGAACACGACATGAAGCTGGTGATGAACCTGTCGGACCACATCCTTGTGCTCGACTACGGCAAGACGCTGGCCGAAGGAACCGCCGCCGAAGTGCGCGCCAATCCGGACGTCATCGCCGCCTATCTCGGCGCTGCCGCATAAAAGGAATGACGATGCGAGACTTTACCAATGCGCCGCCGGTGCTGCAGATCCAGGGGCTGAACAGCCACTACGGCCCGATCCACGCGCTGCACGGCATCGACATCGACGTGCGCCAGGGCCAGCTGGTGGCGCTGGTCGGGGCCAACGGCGCCGGCAAGACCACCCTGCTGCGCGCGATATCGGGTGTGCAGCCGGTCAGCGGCGGTTCGATCCGCTTCGACGGCGCCGACATCACCCGCATGAGCGCCGACCAGCGCGTGCGCGCCGGTGTCTGCCAGGTGCCGGAAGGACGCCAGGTGTTCGGACCGATGTCGGTTGAAGACAACCTGCGGCTCGGCGCCTACACGCGCCCGAAGAGCGAACTGGCCGGCGACCTCGAACGGGTGTACGCGCTGTTCCCGGTGCTGAAAGAGAAACGGCTGCTCACCGCCGGCATGCTGTCGGGTGGCCAGCAGCAGATGCTGGCGATGGCGCGTGCGCTGATGGGGCACCCGAAACTGCTGCTGCTCGACGAGCCGAGCATGGGCCTGGCGCCGCTGCTGATCAAGGAAATCTTCCGCATCGTCGAGAGCCTGCGCGACGAGGGCATCACGATCTTCCTGGTCGAGCAGAACGCCCACGCGGCGCTGGCGATCGCCGATATCGGCTACGTCATCGAGACCGGCGCCATCGTGCTGTCCGGCCCCGGCCCCGAACTGCTGGACAACGAGCAGGTCCAAAGCGCCTACCTCGGCATGTGAATAGGAGAAGCTGATGGTGAAGGTTTATGAAATCAATGGCGTCACTCCGGTGGTGCATCCATCTGCCTACGTGCATCCGAGCGCGGTGCTGATTGGCGACTGCATCGTCGGGCCGCGCTGCTACATCGGGCCGCTGGCATCGATGCGCGGCGACTTCGGCCGCCTGATCCTGGAGGAGGGCGCCAACCTGCAGGACACCTGCGTGATGCACGGCTTCCCCGGCGACGACACGGTTGTCGAGGTCGACGGCCACATCGGCCATGGCGCCGTGCTGCACGGCTGCCGCATCAAGCGCAACGCGATGGTCGGCATGAACGCGGTTGTGATGGACCAGGCCGTAGTCGGCGAAGACTCGATCGTCGCGGCGATGAGCTTCGTTAAGGCCGGCATGGTGATCCCGCCGCGCAGCCTGGTGATGGGCGCGCCGGCGCGCGTGATGCGCGAGCTGGCCGAGAAGGAAATCGCCTGGAAGGTATTCGGTACGAAGCAGTACCAGGACCTGACCCTGCGCTCGATGCAGACCATGCGCGAGGTGGAGTCGAAAGATGAAGTCGAACCGGACCGCAAGCGGATCGAGTTCGGCCCCGACATGCACATGCCGAAAGAGTAAGCCGAGGGGTCAGACCCCGGTTGTTCTGTTGGGGGTCTGATCCCGGTTGCGCTGGTGCCTGCACACCGGGGTCAGCCCCTTAACTGAAACACCAGGGCCTGACCCCTCCGTCCCGAACAATGAATTCTGGAGAAATGAAAATGACCAACGTATCAACCCTGCAAAGCCTGATCGGCGGCCGTTGGCTTGGCGCCGAGCCGCACCTGCCGCTGCACAGCGCGATCAACAGCAACCTGATTTACCACACGCACTCCGAGAAGATCGACTTCGAGGAGGCGGTCGTCTACGCGCGCAGGACCGGCGTGCCAGCCCTGATGGCGCTCGACTTCCAGACCCGCGCGGCGCGCCTGAAAGCGCTGGCGACCTACCTGATGGGCCGCAAGGAAGAACTGTACGAGATCTCGCACCACACCGGCGCCACGCGGCCCGACAGCTGGGTCGACGTCGAAGGCGGCATCGGCACCCTGTTCGCGTTCGCCAGCATGGGCAGCCGCGAGCTGCCGTCGTCGAACGTACTGCACGAAGGCCCGGCCATCGCGCTCGGCAAGCGCGGCGGCTTCGCCGGCACCCACATCCTGGTGCCGCGCGGCGGCCTGGCGGTGCACATCAACGCGTTCAACTTCCCGATCTGGGGCCTGCTCGAGAAATTCGCGCCGAGCTTCCTGGCAGCCATGCCGTGCATCGGCAAGCCGGCCACCGCCACCAGCTACCTGACCGAAGCGGTGGTGCGGATGATGCACGAGTCGGGCCTTCTGCCCGACGGCAGCATCCAGCTGGTCATCGGCAGCACCGGCGACCTGCTCGACCGCCTGAACGGCGCCGACGTGGTGACCTTCACCGGCTCGGCCGACACGGCGATGAAGCTGCGCGCCAACAAGAACCTGCTCGCCAACTCGGTGCCGTTCACCGCCGAGGCGGACTCGCTCAACTGCGCCATCCTCGGACCGGACGTGACGCCGGACGATCCCGAGTTCGACCTGTTCGTCAAGGAAGTGGCGCGCGAGATGACCGGCAAGGCCGGCCAGAAATGTACCGCGATCCGCCGCATCATCGTGCCCGAGTCGCGCGTCGACGCGGTGGCCGAGCGGCTACGCGACCGGCTCTCGAAGATCGTCGTCGGCGACCCGAAGATCGAAGGCGTGCGAATGGGTGCGCTGGCCTCGATGGACCAGCAGCGCGACGTCACCGAGCGCGTCGCCATGCTGGCGCGTGGTAACGAGGTCGTGTTCGGCGCCGGCGACGGCTTCAAGCCGGTCGGCGAAGGCAGCGAAAGCGGCGCCTTTTTCTCGCCGACGCTGCTGCTGTGCCGTAATGCGATGAGCAACGACGCGGTGCACGACGTCGAGGCGTTCGGCCCGGTCAGCACGATGATGACCTATTCCGGCATCGACGAGGCGGTGGCGCTGGCCGCGCGCGGCAAGGGCAGCCTGGTGTCGACGCTGTGCACCAAGGACCCATTGATCGCCGCACGCGCGGTGCCGGCCCTTGCCGCGTACCACGGCCGCGTGCTGATCCTCGAGCGCGAGGCGGCGGTCGACTCGACCGGCCATGGCTCGCCGCTGCCGCAGCTCAAGCACGGTGGCCCGGGTCGCGCCGGCGGCGGCGAAGAGCTCGGCGGCATCCGCGCGGTGCGCCACTTCCTGCAACGCGCCGCGCTGCAAGGTTCGCCGACCATGCTGGCCGCCGTCACCGGCGAATACGTGCGCGGCGCGGCGGTGCAGGAAAGCGACCTGCACCCGTTCCGCAAGTACTTCGAAGACCTGAAGATGGGCGACTCGCTGCTGACTCACCGGCGCACCGTGACCGAGGCCGACATCGTCGCCTTCGGCGGCATCTCCGGCGACTTCTTCTACATGCACTTCGACGAGATCGCCGCGCGCGACTCGCAGTTCGGCAAACGCATCGCGCACGGCTACTTCGTGCTGTCGGCGGCGGCCGGGCTGTTCGTCTCGCCGGCGCCGGGGCCGGTGCTGGCCAACTACGGCCTCGACAACCTGCGCTTCATCACGCCGGTGGCGATCGGCGACACGATCCGCGCGCGCCTGACCTGCAAGCGCAAGGTCGACCGTAACCGCACCGATGAGAAAGGCGTCGGCCAGGGCGTGGTGGCGTGGGACGTGCAGGTTACAAACCAAAATGAAGAGCTGGTGGCCAGCTACGACATCCTGACGCTGGTGATGAAGAAAGCCTGATCGCTTAGGGACGCGGGAAACCGTGTCCCGCTTCTCGCGGCGCTGGCAGCATGGACGGTTTTGGAGTACTGTAGTTGTACAAAACTGTTAATCGTGCCATGAACCAACAATCAATCAACCAGCGCAAGAAGATCGACGTATTTTGGGGCGAGTTGTCCGCCTGCGACCATACCGTCCAGATCTACGAGGACGACGGCGCATTCCTCGATGCGCTGGAAGGGTTCGTGGCGGGCGGCATTCGCCAGGGCGACGCCATCATCCTGATCGCCACGCCGGCCCACCTGGAGGGGCTGGAAATGCGGCTAGAGTCGAGCGGGTTCGACGTCGGCGCGGCGATCGTGCGCGACCAATACATCGCGATCGACGCCAAGCGCGCGCTGTCGACCTTCATGGTCGACGGCTGGCCCGACGAGGCGTTGTTCGAGAAGTTCGTCGATAGCTTGCTGCTGCGCGGGAAGGGCAAGCACCGCAAAGTGCGCGCCTTCGGCGAGATGGTCGCGCTGATGTGGGCCGACGGCCAGTGCGGTGCGACCGTGCGGCTCGAACACCTGTGGACCCGCCTGGTCCACAAGGAATCGTTTTCGCTGTTTTGCGCCTACCCGAAAACCGGTTTCACCGAAGACGCCAGCGAGGGCATCGCCGAAGTGTGTGCGGCGCATTCGCGCCTGTACGCCATCTGAGGTCAGTGGCGCTGGACCGGTATCGCCAGCACCCGTTACGGCCTGTTCGTCCCGCATCCTTTCCATTTTCAGCTGGCGCGCCGCATTTGCATCAGCGGCCGAGGAATCCGCGCACGTCGGCCTGGAATTGCTGCGATTGGTCCCACATGATGAAGTGGGCGCTGGCGTCGACACGCTTGAGCGTCGCGCCTTTCAGGGGAGCGTACGCCGCCGCGTACCAGCCGTCGACTTTCGCCGCCGTCATGCCGGGCGCGTTCGGCACGACGTACAGCACGGTGGTCGGCACGTCGATCCTGGCCAGTTCGGGCGTGAGGTCGGTGACCACCAGCTCATGGTAGGCACGCGCGGAGACGTCCGGATCGCTCGACAGCGAATCATCGACTGCGCCTGGCCGCATGGCGACCGTATCGATCATGCCCGCGAGCGTGGCGGTGGTGCGCGCCTGGCGTGCGGTGGCATCGGCCGAGCGCATTTGTGCCAGCAGCGCGTCGGCGACCGGCTTGATGCTGTCGGCGGTGGTGCCCGCCGGCCCGAACATCACGCCGAGGAAGGGCAGCATGTCGACCACCATCAGGCGCGACACCATGCCGGGGTGGCGGCCGGCGAGCATCAGGCCGATGGTGCCGCCCATCGAGTGGCCGATCACGGCCGGCTTGTGCAATCCGCTGGCGGCGATGTAGCGCGCGATTTCTTCCGCCACCGGCGCGGCAACCGCTCCCTCGGTGTTGGCGCCGGTGGCCTGGCCGGCAAATCCCGATAGCTGCACCATGTGGTAGCGGTGACCCGGCACCGCCGCGGTCATCTCGCGCCACACGCGCGGCGAAGAACCCAGCCCCGGGATGAGGATCACATCGCTGCCCTCGCCGACGGTCTTGACGCTGACGCGGGCGGAGCTGAAATCGGCGCCGAAGGCGGGGGCGAGCGCGCCCGCGGCCAGCGCGAAGAGGGAAGCGAGGAACATCCGGCGTGTCGAGAGGGACATGGTTCTTCCTTTTTTTGGCAGGGGACTTATTTGGCGCTGGCCGGCGCCACCGGCAGTGCGGTCGAATTGAGGATCTGCAGGCTCTGTTCGGCGGTGAAGCCTTTTTTACGCAGCGCGTCGAACAGGTTCTTCTTGAACGTTGCGATGCGCTCCGCCGTCTCCGGCCGCTCGGCCATCTTCAGCTGCGTCTCCATGTGCACCTCGTCGATGCGCGCCATCGTCGGCAGCATCGACACCACGCTCGCGTCCATCATCGATTGCATCTGTTCCGGCGTCGGCTTCTGCGGCTGCTGCGCATGGGCGAGGGCGGACAGGCCAAACAGGGCGGACATCGCCACGGCATGAAATCGCATACATACACTCCGATCAGGGATAGTTTGCCGTTTTGGCAAGCAATCCAATGTACCAGCGGCGCCGGCGCTTGTCCACCGGCGACGCGGCGATCTGGCCGGACTGGCGTGTGGTACCGCACGGATCGAATGGCGGCGGGCGCATATGATGGTCAGGCTGCCGCAAGTGCGCGGCACGTCATCCCTACGGCTTGCCGATGCGGCGCATGCAAACGCGCGCGGCATCCTCCGAGCCGCTGCGACGCCATCCATCTCCAAGCATCACCACGAAAGCAGCCATGTCATTCAATAATTCAGTCGTCTGGATCGACCACACTAATGCGCAAGTCATTCACTTCGACCGCGACGCGTCCGAGTCGGAATCGCTGAAAACGCATTCGACCCATCCGCACCCGCACCAACGCCATGGCGACACCCATTCGATCGAAGACGACAATTCGCGCTTTTACGATGACATCGCCGCTGTGTTGAAGGACTCGGCCCAGGTGTTGATCGTCGGACCCGCCCAGGAAAAGACCGCATTCATGACGTACCTGACGGCGAAAGTGCCGGCCGTCGCTGAAAAAGTCAAAGCGGTGGAAACGGTCGATCATCCGTCGAATGGCGAATTGCTCGCCCACGCCCGCAAGTATTTCGTCAGCGCCGGCGGCGTGCAGTAAATAGTCACTACCGCTCGCCGGCCCTGCCCGGCGAGCTGCCTGCAATTCAGTAGCAAACTCCCCCATCTTCTTCCATCCGCGCGACCGAAACGCGTGCGTCGCCGACGCACGGCGGATACGTCTTGTAACGTCGCTTACCTGAACGGGATAGATAGTGAGCCGGGACAAAGGTCTAATGGAGTCGTTAGTGCAGCAAAGCGGATGTCCTCCGTTCCACCGTCACAAAGGAATCCTAATGAACACCAAGACTGTTATCTCGGGCCTGATGGCCGTGTGCATGATGGCGAGTGCTCCCGCTTTCGCCCAACGCTACGATCACGGCGACAACCGAACCGACTACGCGCAGCGCGGCGACGATCACAACCGCTATCAGCAGGATCGCGGCCAAAACGAGCGGCGCGACTGGAACAATCGCGGCGACCGCCATGAGCGCAACGACAGCTATGGCCGCAATAATTACGGCCAGTCGAACTATGCGTACGGGGATTATGCGCGCCGTGACGGCTACCGCCAGGAGATGCGTCGTGGTGGCTACCTGCAGAATGAATACCGTGGCAACCGCTACGTGGTCGACGACTGGCGTAATCGTCGCCTGAGCGCCCCTCCGCGCGGCTATCAGTGGGTGCAGGCCAACGATGACTACGTGCTGGCGGCGATCGCCACCGGCCTCATTGCCCAGGTGCTGTTGAATCACTAGGCACTGACTGTGAAGTACTGAACTGGCTGTCGTTCGCGACAGCCAGTTTGCGTTTACCCCAGGTTTTATTTCGCTTCCGGATCATACGATGGCGGCGGCGCTTCTTCCTGCTGCGGCACGTCGATCTTCAGCTCGAGCTGTTCCTTCATGTCGATCTTCTTCTCGATCGACACCAGGCGCGGGAAGGCGATGATCAGCGCCACCATCACGACCTGGATCAGCACGAACGGGATCGCGCCCCAGTAGATGTCGCTCGTCTTGACTTCCTTCGGCGCCACCGAACGCAGGTAGAACAACGCGAAGCCGAATGGCGGGTGCATGAACGAGGTCTGCATGTTCACGCCGAGCAGCACGCCGAACCAGATCAGGTCGATGCCGAGCTTGTCGGCCACCGGACCGACCAGCGGTACCAGGATGAACGCCAGCTCGAAGAAGTCGAGGAAGAACGCCAGGAAGAAGAACATCAGGTTGACGACGATCAGGAAGCCGGTGCTGCCGCCCGGCAGGCTGGTGAGCAGGTGTTCGACCCACAGGTCGCCGTTCACGCCGCGGAACACCAGCGAGAAAACGGTCGAGCCGATCAGGATGAAGATGACGAAGGCCGACAGGCGGGTGGTCGACTGCATGGCCTGGCGCACCAGGCTCCAGGTCAGGCGCCGGTTGGCGATCGCCAGCAGCATCGCACCGGCCGCGCCCATGCCGCCGCCCTCGGTCGGCGTCGCCATGCCGATGAAGATCGTGCCCAGCACAAGGAAGATCAGCGCCAGCGGCGGGATCAGCACGAAGACGATTTTCTCGGCCATGCGCGAGAGCAGACCAAGTTTGGCGTAGCGATTCATCAGCGCGAACAGGAAGGCGGCGCCGATCGCCACCGCGGCGGCGAAGATGCCCACCTCGTCGGCAGGCATGGCAGGATGCGACGCGCCGTACCATTTGGCGAAGCCGTAGCCTACCGCCACCGTGCCGATGAACAGCGCAAGCAGCGAGCGCACGCCGCTGTCGCCGTTCGGCTCGCGCAGGTTGCGCGCTTCGAGCGGCAGCGCCGGCACGTGCGACGGCTTGAGGAACGACAGCGCCAGCACGTAGCCGGCGTACATCCCGGTCAGCAGCAGGCCTGGCACGAAGGCGGCGCGGTACATGTCGCCGACCGAGCGGCCAAGCTGGTCGGCCATCACGATCAGCACCAGCGACGGCGGGATGATCTGCGCCAGCGTGCCGGAGGCGGCGATGACTCCGGAAGCGAGCCGCTTGTCGTAACCGTAGCGCAGCATCACCGGCAGCGAAATGAGACCCATCGAGATGACCGAGGCGGCCACCACGCCGGTAGTCGCGGCCAGCAGCGCGCCGACGAAAATCACCGCGTAGGCGACGCCGCCGCGGATCGGCCCGAACAGCTGGCCGATGGTGTCGAGCAGGTCCTCTGCCATGCCGGATCGTTCCAGGATCAGGCCCATGAAGGTGAAGAAAGGGATGGCCAGCAGCGTGTCGTTGGCCATGATGCCGAAGATCCGGTTCGGCAGCGCCTGCAGCAGTTCGGGCTTGAGCAGCCCCAGTTCGATCCCGACGAAGCCGAAGAACAGGCCGTTGGCCGCCAGCGAGAAGGCGACCGGAAATCCCGATAGCAGGAAGATGACCAGCGTCCCGAACATGATGGGCGCCAGGTTAGCGATGATGAATTGTTCCATGTGTCCCCGTTGGTACTTTTATTATTGTGGGCCGACCGACTGCTTATTGAAGCTGGTTGGCGGCCTTGATCGCTTCGATTTCTTCTTCGGGCGTGCTGACATGCTTGGCGAATTCGTGGCCGTCGATGCGGCCGGCCAGGAACTCGATGCGCTTGATGATTTCCGAGATCCCTTGCAGGATCAGCAGGCTGAAGCCGATCGGCACCAGCAGCTTGGCCGGCCATACGATCAGGCCGCCCGCGCTGCTCGACATCTCCGCGCTGATGAAAGAGTAGCGCGCGAACGGGATGCCGTAGTACAGGATCACCAGGCATACCGGCAGCAGGAACAACAGGTAGCCGACCAGGTCGATCCAGACCTGCGTGCGTTTCGAGAAGTGGCTGGTGATGACGTCGATGCGCACGTGTTCGTCGCGCTTGAGGGTGTGTGCGCTCGCAAGCAGGAACACCGCCGCAAACAGGTACCACTGGATCTCGAGCCAGCTGTTGGAGCTCATCTTGAAAATGTAGCGCACCAGCGCGTTGCCGGTGCAGATGATCACCGCGATCAGCAGCGCCCAGCTGACGGCGCCGGCGATTTTTTCGTTGAGCTTGTCGATGGCGCGCGAGAGGGACATGAACATGGGCGGCTTTCGGTAGGTTATTCGGCCAGCTGGGCGCGCACGCGGGCGATCGCTTCGCGCACCTGGCGCGGCGCGGTGCCGCCGACGTGGTCGCGCGCGGCGACCGAGCCTTCCAGCGTCAGCACGGCGAAAACGTCGTCGCCGACCAGCGGCGAGAACTCGCGCAGCTTCTCGAGCGACATCTCCGACAGGTCGCACTTGGCGTCGTCGCAGGCGCGCACCGCGCGCGCCACGGCTTCATGCGCGTCGCGGAACGGCAGGCCCTTCTTGACCAGGTAGTCGGCCAGGTCGGTCGCGGTGGCGTAGCCCTGCAGCGCGGCCGCGCGCATGGCGTCCGGCTTGACGCTGATCCCGCCGGCCATGTCGGCGAAGATGCGCAAGGTGTCGACGACGGTATCGACGGTGTCGAACAACGGTTCCTTGTCTTCCTGGTTGTCCTTGTTGTAGGCCAGCGGCTGGCCCTTCATCAGGGTCAGCAGGGCGGTCAGGTGGCCGTACACGCGGCCGGTCTTGCCGCGCGCCAGTTCCGGCACGTCCGGGTTTTTCTTTTGCGGCATGATCGACGAGCCGGTGCAGAAGCGGTCGGCGATGTCGATGAAGCCGACCCGCGGGCTCATCCAGATGACCAGTTCTTCCGACATGCGCGAGATATGGGTCATCACGAGCGCGCTGGCGGCGCAGAATTCGATCGCGAAGTCGCGGTCGGACACGGCGTCGAGCGAGTTGTGGCAGACGTCGTCGAAGCCCAGGGTGCGCGCGACGCGCTCGCGGTCGATCGGGAAGGTGGTGCCGGCCAGGGCGGCGGCGCCCAGAGGCAGCCGGTTGACCCTGCGGCGCGCATCCTGCATGCGCTCGCAATCGCGGCCGAACATCTCGACATAGGCCAGCATGTGATGGCCGAAGGTGATCGGCTGCGCCACCTGCATGTGGGTAAAGCCCGGCATGATGGTATCGGCGTGGCGCTCGGCCAGGTCGACCAGCGCGCCGCGCAGGCCGTGCAGCAGCGTCGTGATGTCGTCGATCGCGGCGCGCACGTACAGGCGGATGTCGGTCGCTACCTGGTCGTTGCGCGAGCGGCCGGTATGCAGGCGCTTGCCGGCGTCGCCAACCAGTTCGGTCAGGCGTTTTTCGATATTCAGGTGGACGTCTTCGAGGTCGAGCAGCCATTCGAAGCTGCCGGCGTCGATCTCGCCCTTGATCTGGGCCATGCCGCGCTCGATGTCGGCGTGGTCGGCGGCGCTGATGATGCCCTGCGCCTGCAGCATCTCGGCGTGCGCGAGCGAGCCCTGGATGTCGAACAACGCCAGGCGTTTATCGAAGAAGACAGAGGCGGTATAGCGTTTGACGAGGTCGGAGACCGGTTCGGAGAAGCGGGCCGACCAGGCCTCGCCTTTTTGGGACAGTTGTGAAGTCATGTAATGGATCCTGGTGATACCTGATTATAAACAGGTTGGCGGGGCTGCTGGGGATTTATGCCGCATTGCATCGAGCTCGTATAGATGACTTTCAGGCGAAATTCGGGAATAGTGCGTTACCAGTTGCCACAGAGGGGAGAACCACATGAAACGGATCGCTTTTGCCGCCTTCGCGGCAGCACTTGCTTTCGGCCCGGCAGTCGCCGCCGGCCAGGCCAGCCCGGCAGTGGCGCCGGCGCCCGCCGCCCGCGCCGCCGACGTGGCCTCGGTC
>CXWL01122695.1_pt1 | contig 16078 bp, 12 predicted proteins | sample 590931 | NCBI WGS metagenome assembly CXWL01 (sample SAMEA3498368, study PRJEB10139) | groundwater metagenome | biome: water well; material: biofilm material | place: Germany | collected 2015-04-27 | reverse complement strand
GCTTGGAGCTCTGGAGCTACAAGGAGGTGATGCGGCGGTCATTACTTATATACGCCAGCTTTGGTCCGCTACTCGAGAGGTGACGCGAGAAAAAGAACTTTTTGCAAAAATTAAAGAAAAAATCATCAATGTACAGGGCGCAGTAGACTTCGCATCGGAACTGGATGAACGTGCGCCGAAATACGCAGCCATAATTAACCCTAGCGACAACATTTGGAATAATTACGGAGCGGAAGCACAATCTATTGCCCGCACTTTAAATCTGCTAAAACTTGAAAGGTATCGCCCTGCTCTTCTCGCTTTAATCTGCAAGTTCGAAAAGCAGGAACTCATCAAGGCGATGCGGTACCTTCTGAATGGCTCAGTGCGGTATCTGATCGTAGTCGGCTCAGGTGGAGGAACTTTAGAGGCGGCTTACGCTGAAACCGCTCGGAAGGTCTTTTCTGGGGAAATATCCAACGCGGTAGGGTTTGCCAAGGAAATGCAGAAAATTATCCCGAACGATGCAACATTTCGGGCAAGTTTTAAGAGCGCACGTAGTTCAAAGCCGTTCCTTGCCCGCTATTATCTGAGCGCACTCGAACGTGCGGCAAAGGGCGAAAAAGACTGTGAGCTTATACCTAATGATGACGTCACTGCAGTAAACCTGGAACACGTGTTGCCGGAAAACCCAGGAGGAAATTGGTCCCACGTGTCAGAAGAGATTGCGGCTGCATATTCGAGACGCCTTGGGAATCTCGCTCTCCTTCGCACGAAGCTTAATAACGAAATCGGGAACGATGCATTTAGCGTAAAGCGTCTCCATTTGGCCAAATCAAGCTTTTTGCTTACCAGTGAAATTGCCAAGTGCCAACAATGGGGACCTGAGCAGATAGAAGCGAGACAAGCAGCACTTGCTGAGATAGCCGTTTCTGCTTGGCCTTACAAATTCTAGAAAGCGTTGACCTACCCCGATTATCCATCGCGGCTGCGCGATACCTTGCTTGTCGACCAGCGGCTTGCGTGGTCCAAACTGCCGAGGTTGTCATCGATGCGCCGCTCTTGCCATGCGATTGATGACGCGAAGCCTATAAGAGTCATTTTGAAGACATCGTTTATCAGTAAAAACAGGAGATCTTCGTTGGCAACAAAGGACCGTACTATCCCCGCCGTTAAGTTTAGTCCCCAAGCGCAAGAGGCATTGAAACAAAAACTTACGCAGGCGTTAAAAGGGCTCGGTGTAATAAATAATGAAATTTTAGCCGCATGGGATCCAGCACTTAACGTTTTCGCAAGTTCATGCGAAAAATATTTTGGCGAATGGTTTTCGGCGGAGGACATAATAACCTTCATTTTCGAAGAAGCGCCGCCGGTCCTACGGGAATTAAATGCGGGATTAAAGAAAGATTCGATCAGACCTCTTTCTGCAGCCAAATCTCGAATTCTCGCTGATAAGCTTGTAACCTTACTTGAAAGATTTCCGAGGCAGTACGAGATTTTTTTTCCTCTACCGCATATGCAGATCATCGGCACCGTTGTGTTATCGGAGACCGTGTCGCTGGTTGCAAAGAATGGCAATAGAGTTCCCTCACTGTCAGCAGAGTCGCTCTTTCGCGGTTTACCTTCACAAAATGAAAAGGATGTTACGTCAACCATTTCACAACAAATGTTCTTGAGGGTGTCCGCACGAGGCTACGCTGCAAATTCCCGAGTTCAATCCGCAATACAAAACTCGGTAGCGTTGCTTAAGAGATCGGTTCAAATCGCCCTCGTAAAGAATGCTTTCGCTTTGGATGGGGATTATCCTGGGTTTATGCGGCTAAGCACAGGAGACGCTGATCCAGTGGAATCGCATCCTGCTCTGACAGCAATAATTAGCAGCGTTGATGCCGAGCGCCCGGACCGGCATTTGTCGCTCGGTCGTGATATCTCAAACTTTCTCAACCGTGTAAGCATCTACACAACGAATTCGATGAGAAAGAAGGCGCCGGCGTATATCCGGCAGGATGAAATAGAGGCGGATTTACTAGAGTCGCTATCAGTATCGTTTAATCTTCTAACGAATGAAACGACAAACGAAAACAATAACTCATTACGGCGATCTTTTGAATGGGCATTCGACGCATTGGCAGGCGATGAGATTGTGCACGGCTATATTAATACTTGTATAGCGCTCGAGGCAGCACTAGGGGAGGACGTCGAAGTAGGAGCGATTACGGAACGACTAGCTGACCGCGCTGCATATCTATTGGGTAAAACGCAAGCCCAGAGATCTGAGGTCAGAGCCGATATCCGCGAAATCTACCGACTTCGTTCGAAATTGGTGCATGGCGCAACAACTACGATCAGTAACCAGGATCAACCTACTAGGAAGCTCGGGCGACAATATCTTGATAAAATTCTTGCCGTTGAACTGAACGGCATAGAGAGGTGGACTAAAGGATTGGACTAGGTTGAATGCTGAGTGATTCCGTCCAATACGCACTGCTCGGCTAAATTATTGACGAACTGCCAGCAATGTATGCGGTGACGCTATTGGATAGGTGGCTGAACGCACTACTAGGATTTTCCTTTGTGTCGCTTTTCCAGACTTGACCCTCTTCTGTGCACTTTTTTTTCGCGAGCGAACTCGACTGCCTCCTTCGGGATTTCTGCTTCCATCGTCTTCTTGCCGAGTATGCGTTGCAGCTGGGCGATCTGGGCACGGGCCGCCGCCAGTTCGCTGGCAGGCACTACCGACTCGCCGGCGGTCACCGCGGTGAGCCCGCCTTCGCGCTCGAGCTTGCGCCAGTTGAACAGCTGGCTGGCACCGACGCCGTGCTTGCGCGCGACGAGCGACACGCTCATGCCTGGCTCGTACCTCTCGCGCACCAAGGCCGCTTTTTCCGCTGTAGACCAGCGCCTGCGGCGCTCCTCGCTCACCGTGACCACTTCGATTGTTTGCTTGTTCCTAGTCATATGCACAGTCCTATTCCTATCCGTAAGAATAACGCATAGGCTGTGTCTGGTGAATCAGGGGACTATCTCAGTCGTAATCATTAATAGCTCCTTCATGCGTGCGGACGGCGATGGAAATTGGGTCAAATACTACGAAGTGGGGAAATTGCAGTTGGAGGGACCTGGCCATCTCCTGACGCTACGAGATGACCAAGGTCAGACGCTAAGATTAATCAGTTGTGCGCGGAAGCACCTCAGTTGGGCTGGCTACGACATTGAAACCGCGAGAGGTGCGCTCGGCCGGCTGGTACGGCCGAGCTGGCGTCCCTTTGACTTGAGCCTCTGCCCCCGCGAAACTGGCATACGTGCGGTATTTATAAGACTTTATGTAGTAAAAATTACTAAATAGTTAATCCATAAAGTTTGAAAGCAACTGTAGCATTGGAGGCTAGTGTCGCCGCTAAACGCCGTTTTACCACGTAATCAAGTAAATCGGGACAATTCGCCAACGCGTTATATAACATTCCCGCAGCTGAATGAGTCCCGTTGTTGTTAAATTCAAAAAGTGATTTTTCGATCAGTTGCTGCTTTAAATTTTCTATTGTCATCACCAGATTGAGATCGCCCGATGATTTAATCATAACTCCAGGCGTTAGTTCTTTCTCAACATATTCATACCAAAAATCTTCGCAAAATCTTAAAACTTTTCTGCGGATTTCGGCCACAGTAGCAAAATCGCCAAATCGTTTTCTTGATGGGAAGTCTAATCTTTTATTGGAGCTGAGCGTGAAAGTAGGCTTTCCATCAAAAAAATTGACTATTTCTAACTGCAGGAAATTCGTTTTCATCCATTTACTAAAGACCGGGTGTAGGTGTCCTTCAATGTTGCCCTTTGATGAATTGCATTCGCCGCATACCGGGACTAAATTGTGAAGAAAAACAGCGAACTGAGGGAAGTTGCTAATCGGCAGGAAATGATCAAGTTGACCATTTCTTGGAACGCCGCAAATTAAACATGCTAGAGTTATTGAATATCTCAGGTCGTCGAACTTGACTTGAAAAACCGTCCCAGATTTATACGCGTTTTCAAAAGTTTTTTTGTTACGTAAAAGATGTCTTGACGGTCGTAATTCTTTGTGATTTCGATTGATAAATTTATGATAGTTGTAGTAGTGCCGTCTTACCTCGAGAAAACGGCTGAGAATTTCCTTGCGTTCATCAGTCTTATACGCGCGAAAAAAAGCTTGCAACATGACTAGCTCTCGCTCGACCTCCTGTTTAACATTATTCATTTTATTTACTTGCTTCTTTGATTTTTCGGTAATAACTAAGTCCGTCTACTCCAAGCAAGTTTCTCACTTCACGATCAAATTTTTCAACATCACTTGAGTTGTCCACTGCGTCGCTAATTACCGTTTCAAACGATTTTTTTACTGTATGGTCATCGAATATTATGTCATTTATTAAGCCAACGCTTTCGCCAAATGTTTGAAGCATTGGCCTCAATATTCTTGTCTCTTCATTTTTTCTTTGGAATATATGAACAGAGATAGCCTCAACTTCTCGAACGACTAACGCTGAATGTGACGCCATAATGCAAAAGGAATTTTGTGATACCAATATAGCGCGCAAGATAGATATACCGGTCGATATGAATTTTGGATGCATACTATTTTCGAGCTCATCCAATAACAGTAAAGTATTCGGCATCACCTGTGCAGATACATTTAACGCAATATCTATTAGGCATTCTTCGCCGGAACTAAGGCCGCGTTCAACGCCATCCGAGTCTACAAAACGTAAGCTTCTGGCAGTGTCCACGTTTGCGCAAAAATCTAGCCGATCGCGTTCCCCTCCAAAAGTTCTTAAAAGAGTAAATCCTCCATGTTTAACGGGTACTTCTATATCAAAATTTTCGATTGCCTCTATGAGAATTTTGCGCAAGAACGCTAAGGATAATCCATCTGGATTTCTCCCAATTTTCGCAACCGCCTCTGTTCGGGCTAATCGATGATTAGCTCCCGCGCCAATCTTAATACGCTTTACGCTTTGAGGCAGGTTTGACGGCAGGGTTGTTGAGGTAGCAAATACGACAAGATCAAATCCAACATCTCGCAGGTTGCAAACACCTTCTGTAATTTTACTCAATGATTTGTGTTCTTGTGCATTTGTAACTATTCTTGCCGACTCTACTAGCACGCTGGTCTTTCCAATACCGTTTATTCCGATTAAGACGGCAATCCGATTTTTTCCCAGCGCACTTTCAGAGCAATCAAAAATTAGGGTTGGGTCTTCGACAAATCTTAGACTTTCATAAATTGACCAGAATGCTCGAACTTCTCTTAGAACATCATCTTCTCTAGCGCCAATTAAAAGTCGCTTTGAACTAATTTCTGAAATAAGATAGGCATCACGTTTTCTGACGAAACCCATAAAATATTCTTTAGTCGACGTTAAGCTAAGGTCTGGTGACTCCTTAACCTGTGTTCGCAGAGTCGGTAAATCATGTAATGCGAGAAGAATTTCAGTCGCCTCCTCTATCCCGAAAACTTCTCCTAAAGAAAAGTAGTTATCTTTGGATAGCTGTGCAGTTATAAAGCGAAATCCAATATCATCTAACGGCAAATAACTATTAGAACGATTCGAAAATTTCTTGTTAAACCAGTCCTCAGTTCGCGGTTCCATCTCGACAAGCATCCGAAGAGGCTTTGACCAAATCTTTATTCCAGAGCGAAATATTGTGAGCTTTGCATACAGCTTCAAATCAAAATCATTCCACTTATCGCTGTCGGGATGTAATAATGCAATGATGCCGCCTTGATCGGAAGAAATGTCTAATTTTTCGTTTAGTGATAGGAATATTTTCATATATCAGTATTGACTTGTTCAGTTAATTTCGGAAATGAATCAATGTGTAGTTTTTAATCCGCAGATTGTTTTATTGGAAGCATTATTGTAAATTAGCAATTACGGTGAAGAGCTTTCTGTGAGTTGATATCACGGGCGCTAAGTTTTTAGCGCTGAAAGTTTCCCTTCCTGTAACATCGATACTCCACCGCATGAACCTTCCTGTCAAGTAACGAAGCGATATAAAATGGGCGCATCGTTCAGCAGTTGTAGTGCCAGTTGCTTTCGGCAATTTTTTCCTCTGGAATGCCAGACTAACGCCAACGGTTCGGACTCTTCTCTGGCGCTCGACGACATTTTTACGGCGGCACTCTTTGACGAAGATTGGATCGGGACGAGCGAATTCGATATCTCATGGGTGCCCTACAAAAATCATCGGCCCCCCTCCGCGAGCGCCGCCAATGCCAAGTTCTTGAGCCGCGAGGCTTGTCTGGCCCCACGATTTTCCAGCGCGAATATTGGGCGTATAAGTCCAGTAAAAGTCCATCCACTTTCAGGTCGGCCAATGGTTCCTGGAGCTGCGTCAGCACGCTCAGTAGCGACCAATGTGGGACGTAACGATCCTTGCCCGTGCGGCACGGGATTCAAGTTCAAGAGGTGTCAGCGCAGCGGGGCATACCGCTGACATCACGTCCTTCCGCCTGCCGATTGATGCGACACGGACAAGGTCTGTCGCCCGAACGGTTTTGTCGGACAGCGATATTTCAGGGGCGGCAGTTATCGAAGTCAAGTTAGAACGCCAACAATTTTCGTGTAAAAATAACAATTTACCTCAGTATAATTGCTTCACTTCGAAACTGGGCAATCAGACCATGAACGCAGTCCAACTGGAAAACATCATCCACCGGTACGGCAAGGTGACTGCGCTCGACGGCCTGTGCCTGACCGTGCGGCAAGGCGAAATGTTCGGCTTCCTCGGCCGCAACGGCGCCGGCAAGACGACGACCCTGAAACTGCTGATGGGCCTGCTGCGCCCCGATCGCGGCGACATCGCCGTGCTGGGCCAGCGCGTGACCAGGATGCCCGTCTCCCTCAAGCAGCGCATCGGCTACGTCTGCCAGGAGCCGAATTTCTATCCGTGGATGACGGCCGACCAGCTCGGCAGCTTCGTCGGCGGCTTCTACCCGACCTGGGATGCGCCGGAATTCCAGCGCCTGCTGCGCCTGCTCGACGTGCCGCGCGACCGCCGCGCCTCGGAAATGTCGGGCGGCACGCGCACCAAGCTCGGCCTTGCGCTGGCGCTCGCCCCGCGCCCGCAATTGCTGCTGCTCGACGAGCCGACCGCCGGGCTCGATCCGGTGGCCCGGCGCGAGTTCAACGACCAGCTGCAAGCCTTGCAGCGCGAGCAGGGCACGACCGTGATGTTTTCCTCGCACCTGGTGGGCGAGGTCGAGCAGCTGGCGCAGCGGGTCGGCATCGTGCAGGCCGGCCGCTGCTGCTTCGAAGGCGAGGTCCGCAGCCTGCGCGCGAGCGTGCGCCGCATCGTCGCCGACGCCTCGCTGCTGCCCGGCGACGGCTTTACCCGCCTGCGCGGCGATATCTGGCGTGCCGACCCGGCGTCGTGGGACGGNNCCGTCGACCTGCTGTCGCTGGAAGACATCTTCCTCGCGTTCGCCCGCACCGACAACGTCGCCGCCTGATGCGCGCGCTGCTGCGAAAGGAGTGGCGCGAACATCGCTGGGTGCTGCTGGCAACGTTGCTGGTGCTCGCGGCCGCCCAGTTTGCCACCTTGATGAGCGTGGGCACGATGGGCAGCCCGATGGTGGCCTTCCAGAAACTGGTAGCGGTCTTCGGCCCGCTGATGGCGCTGATCCTGGTGAACCGGCTGGTGGTGCGCGAATACATGGGGCGCACACAGCTGTTTCTGGAAACCCTGCCCGTCAGCCGGACCCAGGTGATTGCGCTGAAATGGCTGCTCGGCGCGGCGCTGCTGTTCATGGCGATGGCCGCCTGCCTCGGCGCCACCCTGCTGGTTGCGCGCGGACAGGTAGTGCTGACGCCGCACTACATCGCGCTGGTCGCGATCCGCGGCGCCAGTTTCACCCTGCTCAGCTACGCGCTGGCCTTCGCGATCGGACTGACCGGCCGCTATCGTTTTATCGTCTGGGGCGTGCTGGTTGGATGCGTCATCATGGCCGACGCCGCCGGCCAGGCGGCAGCGGCGCAGTGGCCGCCGTTCTACCTGGTGCAGGAATCGATGGTCTACGAGCGCGTGCAGCTGCCGCTTCGGGCCGTGCTGATCACCTGCGCGCTTGCCGCCGCGCTCGTCGCAGCCACCTTCGCGCTGGCGCTTTCCGCCCAGGGTTCCCTGGTCGTGGCCTTGTCGCGCCGCATGACGCCACGCGAGAAATCCGGCGTCACCATCGGCATCCTGTTACTGGTCGCGGGAATTTCGGTGATCGAATCGCGCAAGCCGAAGCCCGCCTTCCAGCTTCGCAACGCGGTGCACAGCGAAGCCGGCCCCGCCGTTGCGGTCGGTATCGCCGGCTCCTCATCGCAAGCGCAGGCGCTGGCCAATCTGCTGTCGTCCGACCTGGCGCAACTGCAATCGTTTCTGGCGCTGCCGTCGGTCCCCGCACTCGCCGCGCTGCCCGACGATACGCTCGATGGCGACGCCTTCCAGCGCGCCGCGCTGCCCAATGCGGATGGGGTGGTGGTGCGCGCCGCCTTTACCAACAGCCAGTTCGACCGCGAGGGCTTTCGCGCCTATGCGCTGGCGTCGTGGATGCAATGGTATGCGCTTGGCAGCTCGGCCAGGGAGGAGCGGCGCTGGCTGCTCGACGGCGCGGCGCAGTGGCTGGTNNGCGACCTGCCGCAGCAACAGGAGAAACTGGCGCTGCGCGCCGCGTTTGCCGCGCGCCTGCTGCAGGCGAGGCACCGCGATGCCGGCAGCGCGGTGCGCCAATGGCTGACCGTGCGCGAGGAGCTGGGCGCCTGCCTGAGCGACGCGCTGGCCTGGCGCATGGTGTCGTCGCTGGCGCAGCAGATGGGCGCGCAGCGCTTCCAGGCCCTGAGCCGCGCGGTGCTGGCAGTGCGCCCGCCGAACGACGCGCGCGCCTCGCTGTTCGAGCCGAGCTTCGCGCAGATGCTGGCGCGGGCCGAGGCGCCGGACCAGGCCATGCTGGCCCGGCAGTTCGGCCGCCTGTTCAGCGCCGAACAGGCGCGCCTGGCGGGCACCCTCGACCAGATCGCCATTCCGCGGGCCAGCTTCACGGCGCGCCGAATGGAAGGCAGCGCTTACGAAGTGCGCTACCAGCTTGGCGCAGCGGATGACGAAGCCGTCGCAAAGCTGCCGTTCTCGGTCCGCTACGTGGCGCTCGGTCCGTGGGACGCGCAGATAGCAGCCGAGGTGCTGGCCCGGGTCGACACGACGCGCGCCGGTGTGCTGCCGGCGTCGTTCGCACGCGGCACGCGCCTGTTCACGGCAGTCGAGCGCCGCGAAGCGCTGCTCGGCTGCAGCGTCAGGCTGGCCGCGCAGCGCTGGGAGGTCAAATGAACGGCGCATTGTTCAACAAGGAGATGCGTGGCCTTCGCCCGTTCCTGTTCGTGGTACTGGCGCTTGTGCTACTGGATACGATCGACGCCTGCCTGATGCCTTTCGGCGCGCGCTCCTTCCCATACCGCTTCGCTTCCTTGTCCGAGGAGCTGGCGCTGCTCCAGATCGTGCTTGGATTCGCATTGGGCAGCACCTTGCTGGTGCGCGAGATCGACGACGGCACCCTCAATTTCCTCGATGGCCTGCCGCTGACGCGCAGCGCCATCTTCGTGGCTAAAATCGCGGCGGCGATGCTGGTGCTGATGATCCTGCCGCTGGGACTGTTGCTGCTGAACGCGGCGCTGCACACAGCGACGCGCGAGTCGCTCGACTACGCGCTGCGCCCAGCCTTGCTGCTGACGTTCTTCGGCCTGAGCATCCTGGTCACCGCGGTCGGCCTGACGGCGGGCATGCTGTTGGGCTTCCTGCGCTACCTGTCATGGCTGGTGCTGGCGCTGTGCGCGATCGGCATCAAGCTGCTGGAGAGCCCGGCGCCATCGCTGGCTGCCGCCCTGAACACCGCCGACCTGCTGGCCTTGCGGTTCACCGGAACGGCCTGGCAACTGCCGTTGCCCACCATCTGGACCCAGCTCGGTGCGGCGCTGCTGTTCGGTGTGTCGTCGTTCGGTTTGTTCAAGGCCGCGGGAACCGTGCAGGCGCAGGTGCAGCGCCTGCAAAAGCGGCGGCGCCGGTTGGTGGCGCCGGTGGTCGCGATCATGCTGATCGCCGCGATCACGGGAGCGGTCATGCTGGTGGACCGCGGCGAACGCGCCAGTGGCCCTCCGCGCAGTGCCGGCGCCGACGCCGTCGAGTTCATCCCCATTGCGTCCGGTCATGCGACCACAAGCCACTATACCTTCAGCTACCCGGCCCTGAGCGGCGCGCGCGTCGGTCCGCTGATCGCGGGCGCTGACGACACCTTTGCCGGGGTGGCCGCCCTGTTTAAGATGGACGGGGGCGCACCGATCGACGTCGACCTGTCCGGCAGCACCGAGAACCACGCGGGCACCGCCTACCTTGACCGCATTCGCATGCATGTGCGCGGCACCGACGCGACGGCGACGCTGGCGCATGAAACGGCCCACGTATTTGCCATGCGCCTGGCCGGCGGCGAAAACGCGCGCCAGCTCGATGGCATGATGGTCTTCAACGAGGGTTTGGCCGAATGGGTCGAGAGCAAATTCACGAACCGGAAAAACGTCATCGCGCGGCACGAGCTGGCGGCGGCCATCGTCTCGGCGCGCCGGCTGGTGACGCCGCGCCAGCTGACCGATCACGCCGCCTTCGCCAGTGCCGTTGATGACAACCTGAAGTATCCGCTGGGCGTGATCCTGGTCGAGCGCTTCATGGCCCGCTACGGCCCGGCGGCGCCAAAAACGCTGCTGTCGGCATTGGCGAGCAAGGACTTCCCGCGCGACCTGGTTGGCTATGCCTTGTGGCAGACCGCGTTCCAACTGGCCGGTTTCGACCTCGACCTGGTGCTGGACGATTACGCGCGCTATCTCCGGCAGCTGGAGCCGAAGTTCGCGCGCCAGATCGCCGCGCTGCCACGCCCGCGCGGCAGCCTGGTCGAGCAGGACGATGGCTACGCTGTGATGCTTCGCTTCGATCTGCCGTTGCCTGCCGACGCGTCACCGCTGGTACGCTTCCGGCCCGGTCAAAGCGCCGATTCGGCGCTGTACCGCACCAGCTACAGCGAACGCTCCCCGGCCGGAAAATACACCGCCGATGTGCCCGGCAAGATTGCCACGCGCGGCGAAATATGCTTCCAGCCGGGGCTGATGTACGAAGCCATCACCATTTATGAGCCGTGGGTCTGCCTGCCGACCAGTTCGGCCGGCCCGGGATAGCTTTCGGCAATTGACCCACGCCTTAGCGGCCCCTACAATCGAATTGCCTGAAATTCAATATTTCTCTTTACGCAGGGATGACTTCTCACCTATATGCACAAATTCATCGTCTCGCTCGCCACGGCAATCGGCCTCGGTTCCACGGCGCACGCGCCCGCTGGCGAGGCTGCGGTCCCGCCATTGAGCGTCTATTTTTCGAAACCCGCGATCGGGGCGGTCGCCCTGTCGCCGTCGGGTAATACGTTGGCGATAACGGTATCGGGTTCGCGCGGACGCATGGAACTGGCGGTGGCGGACCTCAACCAGAAACCGTTCAAACTGAAGGTCGCCGGCTGGCTGCCCGACTACGACATCGGCGCGGTGCAGTGGGTGAACGACAAGCGCCTGGTGTTCCAGGCCTTCGATTCGCAGGCCGGCGAATGGGCGCATTCGAGCGGGCTGTGGGCGGTCGACGCGGACGGCCAGAACGGCCAGATCCTGATCGATCCGAAATGGGGCGGATTCCGGCTGCTGCATGTGACCAAGGCGAATAATGTGCTGCCGGGCGAATGGTCGCTCGCGGGCCTGCCGATGGACGGCAGCGACGACGTCCTGGTCACGGAGAGCAATTGGGCCAGCGGCGGACGCTTCCAGTCATTGGCGCTGGCACGGCTCAACACCAGGAGGCCCAGTCCGGTGCGCCTGAGCTCCGGTGCGCCGGAGGGCGCGCGCGGCTGGATCGTCGATGACGCGAGCAAGCCGCGCTGGGTGCAGACACTGGTCGGCGACAAGCGCGGCATTTTCCGCCGCGAGGGCGACGCGTGGGAACCGGTCGCCAGTTTCGACGCGCTCGTCAGCGATGGATGGCGGCCGCGCTTCCTGATCAACGACCAGCTGTTCGTCTCGAATCCGAACGGACCGTCGGCCGAAAGCCAGCTGGCCCTGTTCAACCCCAAAACCAATCGACCCGAATCGGAGCCGGTATTGGCCGCGACCGGCTTCGATGTCGGCGACAGCGCCAGGCCGATGTACGACCGCGCGCACAAGGAACTGCTGGGTTGGCGCTACGTGCTCGATACCACCTACACAAAATGGATCAATCCGCTGATGACCGCGCAGCAGGAGCGCATCGACAAGGCGATTCCCTACCATACCAACGTGATCGACTGCGGCAACTGCCTCGACGCCAGGCGCTGGCTGGTGACCAGCCTTTCCGATCGCGAGCCGCCGGTGTTTTCGCTGTACGAGGTAGCCACCGGCAGCCTCCAGCCGCTGGGCAGCCAGTTTCCCGATTTCAATGCGCGCACCAGCGGGGAGCGCACCTTCCACCGCATCAAGGCGCGCGATGGCGCCGATCTGCCGGTCTACGTCACGCATCCGGCGCAGCGTTCGGGCACGCCGGCGCCGGTGGTGGTGTACGTGCACGGTGGGCCCGCGTCGCGGGTCGACCTCAATTTCAGCATGGTGCCGCAATTCCTCGCGTCGCGCGGCTACCTGGTGATCGAGCCGGAGTTCCGCGGCAGCGTCGGCTACGGCGGCAAGCACGAGTTGGCCGGGTGGCGCGAGTGGGGCCTGGCGATGCAGGACGACCTGCAGGACGCCTTGCAGTGGGCGGTGCAGCAGCACATGGCCGATCCCGCGCGCGCCTGCATCATGGGCGCGAGCTACGGCGGCTACGCGGCCCTGATGGGGCCCGTGCGTAATCCGGCAAGCTATCGCTGCGTAATCAGCATGGTCGGCGTGACCGACCTTCCGGAGCTGTTGGGCGAGATCCGCTTTCCGTGGGATTCGGGCAATCTGAGGCCCATCGCGCAGGACCTTAGTATCGGCAACCCGAAGAAGGACGAAGCGAGGCTCACACAGACTTCGCCGGTGTACCGCGCCGGCGAGATCAAGATTCCGGTCCTCGCCGCCTGGGGCGCGGACGACCAGCGCGTGCCGGTGGAGCAGGGACGGCGCTTCCGCGCCGCGGCGGCGAAGGCCGGTGTCGACCTCGACTATGTGGAATACGCCGGTGAAGGCCACAACTGGCTCAAGCCCGAGACCAGCATCGATTTCTTCGGCCGGGTCGAAAAGCTGCTGGCCAAAACCATCGGCGCCAGGTAAGCCCCAAGAACCTGCATCACGCGCAGGCGCGGCTGCTTACTTCTTCTTTTGCGCCGCGGCCTGGGCCTGCGCGTTGGCGTTGGCTTGCTGCTGGGCCGCTTGCTGCGCGGCGAGCTCGCGCTCCTTCTTCTTGCTCATGTGGTGGCCGATGGCGCACCCGGCGGCAGCGCCCGCCACGCCATGGCGGCCGGCGACGTGTCCCGCTACGCCACCCACCAGTGCGCCCTTGAGGCAGCCGGCGCTCGCGACTGTCGAAACCGAGGCCAGCGACATGGCCAATGCAAGCGAGAGTAATGTGGTTTTCATGGCGGGATTCCTTCTGTATTGGATTAAGGTTGGCGCAATTGCACCAGACGATGAAGCATAGAAGGTCAGCGTGCTGAAGTATGTACGACAACACGCATATTACCGCTGCGGCGCTGCAGCGGTGTTACCAGATGTAATCCCCTCTGGAAGACGCCGCGTGCCAAAATGCAGCATTGAAATCATCCCGATGAAGGCTGCATGGAAATGAACGAGGTGGTCGACATGGCCAACATGCCGACCTCGATCGGCATGTTCTTCGGCGTCGCCGGACTGGCGGGGTTGCCGTTTCATCCGGCCTGGGTGATGGCGATGCTGTCGTAGCGGGCCGGCCCGGCTACGCGCGCGGCAGCAGGAACTGGGTGCTGAGGAATTCGGCGATGCGCGCCTGCGTGGTGGCCAGGTAGGGAATGTTCATGTGGTCCGAATCGGGCACGATTTCGTCGGCGTGCAGGCGCCCCAGCTTGGCCACCAGCAGGTCGGTGTGCGAATGCGGCACGATGTCGTCGGAGGCGGCGCGCAGCACGTAGGTGGGCGCCAGCAGCGACGGCGCGTACTTGACCGACTCGAAGCGGTGCTGCAGCACATATTCGATCGGCATCGCGCGAAAGCGCCGCTTGGCGATCGCCAGGATCGAGTCGTACGGCGTGATCAGCACCACCGAATGGGCGGCGCGTTCCATCGCCACCTGCACCGCCACGCCCGAGCCGAGGCTGCGCCCGACGACGGCCACGCGCTGCGGGTCGACGTCGCCGCGCTCGGACAGCCAGTCGAACAGCATGCGGCCGTCGTCGACCATGTGCTGCTCGGCCGGGTCGCCGTGCGAATCGCCGTAGCCGCGGTAGTTGACGGCCAGTACCACCATGCCGGGGAACAGCTTGCCGGCGTCGCGCGCGACCCACGACACTTCTTCGGAGCGGCCGCCGAAATAGATCACCGCCGGATGGGGGCCCAGCAGCGCCGGCGTCATCAGCCAGCCCGACAGCTTGGTGCCGTCGTTCGAGCGCAACACGATCGAGCGGGTGCGGTGGCCGCTGCTGCGCGGGCGCGCCACTTCGCGCTTGATGGTCGGATTGAACACCAGGCGGCGCTGGCTGGCCGCGATCGCCGCGGCCAGGCTCAGCCACAGCACGCTGGCGATCCCCGCTACTCCGGCGACTTTTTTTGAATTGTTCATAAGCACCAGTCTACCCTTGATCGGCGCCGCTCGCCCGACCCGGCGCAGCCGTGCGCCCGCGCGCGCTTGAAGATGTGCGCCGGCGTGGCTCGCTTACAACGGCGGCGCCGGTGCCGCGCTTCAGCGCGCATCGAATTTGTGTCGGATGGGATAGGAAGACTCCGCGCGGCAGGCGAATGTTCCGCCGGCTTTCGATCTTGAACTCGTCCGGGCAGGGGCTTGCATGGCAGACGTCGCGCTGATTACCGTCCATGGCATGGGACAGACGGCGCCCGATTACGCGGCCGACCTGGGCCGGCGCCTGCGCGCGCGCATCGGTCCCCGCTTCGCCGCCCAGGTCGAAATGCGCGCCGTGTACTACCAGCACATCCTGCAGAACAACGAGCAGCAAGTGTGGCGCCGCGTCGAGCGCGCCGGCACGGTGCGCTACGACCAGTTGCGCAAGTTCCTGCTGTTCGGTTTCGGCGACGCCGCCGGCCTCGAGAACGGCAAGGAAGACATCGGCTCGGTGTACGAACTGGCGCAGATCGAAATCGCCAAGACGCTGCTCGACATCCACGCCGCGCACGGGCCCGATACGCCGCTGCTGCTGCTGTCGCATTCGCTCGGCTGCCAGGTGTTGTCGAGCGATATCTACGACGCGCAGAAGGCGCGCGGCGGCCTGCCGGTGGAGGTCNNCCGGTGGAGGTCGGGTGTGGCGCGACATCGACCACTGGTCGCGCTCCTTGCAGGGGCGCGCGCTGACGGAATCGGAACAATCGTACCTGGCCTGCGGCGCCGCGCTGGGCCGGATCACCACCGGCTGCAACATCCTGATCTTCGTCGCCGCCCACAAGAAGATGACGATCATTCCGATCAGCGCGCCGCGCCCCAGCTTCCGCTGGCTCAACATCTACGATCCCGACGACGTGCTCGGCTGGCCGCTGCAGCCGCTGTCGGGAGGCTACCGGCTGCTGTTGAAGACCGCGCGGTGAACGCCGGCCACGGCATGATCGACTGGCTGGCGCGCAGCTGGAACCCGCTGTCCCATGCGTGCTACTGGGACGATGACGCGGTCATCGCGCCGCTCGCCGCGATGCTGACCCAGCTGATGCGCTGAGGCCAGGGGCGCGCCGCTCATGGCGCGCCGGCGCGCCTGAGCGTGAACAGCGCCCGCACCTGGCCCACCACCATGGCGCGCGCATTGTGCAGTTCGGGCTGCCGGTAGCGCTCGAGCAGCGCGCGGCGGCCCGCGTCGAGCAGGCCCAGCTGATCGAGCACGCTGAAGGTGGCCGGCTGCAGGGCGCGCGCGGCGCCGATCCGCGC
>CXWL01010731.1_pt1 | contig 16079 bp, 21 predicted proteins | sample 590931 | NCBI WGS metagenome assembly CXWL01 (sample SAMEA3498368, study PRJEB10139) | groundwater metagenome | biome: water well; material: biofilm material | place: Germany | collected 2015-04-27 | reverse complement strand
GCGCCGTATCGGGTTGCGGCGGTCCTGCTCAATTGGGTGACCGATTCACCAAGTTGTTTCTGTTGGGTCGAAGAGACGATCACGGTCACAAACGCGTCTCTATGCATGAAGGTCAGCCGGGACAGGGTCGGAGAGGAGTCAATTCGCACCGCTCCATCGCCCAGGCCTGGAATAAGATGGCTGTCGCGGCGCAGACGCTCTTTATTGAACCATGCCCGCCGATCCGTACCAGGTGCTTTGTCCAGCTGGACCGTGACGGCATTTCCCGCATTCCGGTGGGCTTTGAAGAGACAGGTTGTTGGATCAGCCAGAGTCCCTTCCTGGACCGGTTCTCCAAGCACCCGTTCCACGTCTGTAACTGTCAAAAGAGAACAAGGGGATGTTTTCGAGCTGAATAGGCTGGATGACTCACTGCACGAAAGAAGCAGCGGAGCCAGCCCAAGAAATGTGTACGGTAGTATGCGGGAGAACATCGCAACGTTGCCTTGATGATCCGTGGTGGAGGATTGTACCGTGAATGAACGGCGGAGTGCCAGTGGGGATCGAGCCACGGCAGGGTGTGCGCTGTGGTGGGCGGGAACCCCTGTGATCGAGAGGAAGATGGTAACGAGTCGTACCGATCAGCCGGCCACGAATTTCAACGCGACACCGTTGATGCAGTACCGCAGGCCGGTGGGCCTCGGTCCATCTTTGAACACGTGGCCCTGGTGGCCCTCACATCGCGTGCAATGAACTTCCGTTCTGGACATGAAGAATTGGGAATCGGTTCGCGTCTCGATCACGCGTGGATCGATTGGTTGCCAGAAGCTGGGCCAACCGGTACGGCTGTCAAACTTGTGCTCGGATGAGAAGAGCGGCAAGTCACAACCGGCGCAGTAATAGATCCCTGACTCATGGTTGTCATGGAGTGAGTTGACGAATGCTCTCTCTGTATCTTCATGCCGCAAGACACGATAGGCGGCGGCGGACAGTTGTTTCTTCCATTCCTCATCAGTCTTCGTGATCTTCACGATTGGATCGATCTGAACTGTAGGTGGCATCGGGGCTCCCTTCATTGGTAGTGCGTTGCTTCTCAGTCGAACGGCGAGCTGAAGTCTTACAGGGTTCCTCACAAACCATCATGAATAATGCGGGCTAGGCACGTCTATCCCCTGTGATGGTGTAATAAATGGTACGGTTCGGGAATCAAGAATGCAAGGGTTCAAGGGGTGGCCTGGTATCGCTCCTCGGCGTTTAAACCGGTGAAGGCTAGGAATCGGCCATCCAGCGTGATCCCATCCCTATGGAACTGTTGTCCACGCTTGGAAAGGATGCTAGTTTTGTCCGGTCAATCATGTGCGGAAATCTTCCGAAGTAGTTTCCATATTTTCCAGAGGGATGGGTTCGGCTCAGTCAGTTCAGGTTGTGCAAGGTTGATGTGAACGTCATACAGGCGAGTGTTCAGATTCTCCACTTGGGTCACGGGATACCAATATTCGTACGGCTGCTCCCAGCGATCACGGCAGGCTAATCTCAAGTAGCACCGGCTGAGTGGTTTCACGCGGATCGGTACGGCCGACCCCAGCACGATGGGGATCGAGTGTTTGTGATACCGAGGCCCATGAGGATACAGGGCTTTGACGGAAAAACTGCCCTCCCATCCGCTGAGCTGAAGCAGGCAATCATACGCGACTCCTTGCCCGACGTTCTCCAAGTCAGGCGTCAGCGTGATGACATCTCCGGCGTGGAACGCTGAGAGGTTGGTGATGCGCAGAGCGGGCTGCTCAGCCCGGAAGTCGTTCCTCAGTCGATCAACGAATCCACGCCAAAAGTATATCCCTGCTCCTGTGCAGATGATGAACGTCAGAAGGCCGATGAGTAACGACCAGTCCATGGCGTACGTGTCCGGTTGAGTCAGTGCGAGGTTGAAAAAATGGAAAACCTACGTGGTGGAGAGGCGAGTGTCAACTGGGCAGTCTGCTCGCATCACGGCCGTTACATGGGCGAACGGCGTTTCGCTCGGATAAGGTCTGAAACGGGAAAGCCAAGTTGCTGAGCTTTCCCGACCACGCGTTGGTAGGTCGCTTCGTCGAGCTGTGGGCTGCGGGATAGCATCCAGAGATAGCGGCGGTTCTGCGTGCCGACAAGAGCCGTCTGATAATCCGGGTCGAGATCGAGGATCCAATAGTTACCGTCTCTGGAGGGGCCGACAAGCCGCGCGAAGAAATTGTCGAACGTGACGGCCAGTTTCGCATTCGTGTGTGTATCCACTATCGTCGCGATGCCGTCGACTTGATCGAGCCCCCTGGTATCGGTCACGCATTCGTTGTGCACGCCGATCGTGCCATCAGGACGAATCGTATAGATAGCCTTTGAGTCGATGCAGTGGCGCTGAAACCACATGGGGAGCCGCGCAATCTCATACCACGTTCCGGCGTAACGGGCGAGGTCCACCGACGCCACAGTGTGCAGGGGCTGTTTCGACTCTATTCCTGCACAGCTTGCCAGGATCAGTGCGCACATGCTCATGAGCATCGCGAGAGTTGTCTTCATGGCTGACTCCTTTCGAGTGACCAAGTCGTGACCTCTCTGAGCCTGCTGCTCGAGCTCCCACCCCTGTATCGCATACACGGAAGTAGGAGAGAGTCCATGAAAGACGAGGGGAAAAGGTCGGCCCTCATACCCCCGTCACCTGGCGAGGGTACTCGACGAGATGGTCGTTAAAGAAATTCGCGAGGGATAATGGCGGAGGGGGCGAGATTTGAACTCGCGGATGGGTTACCCCATCTCCGGTTTTCAAGACCGGCACGTTCGGCCGCTCCGTCACCCCTCCAAACCGACCTGTTGAGTTCTTATGATGACCACGCTCGCTCGACTCCGGAGCATACCGGTCTTTTCAAGCGGTTACGAGATCGCGCAGTATACGGCGTTCCGGTGGGCTTGGTAAACACCCATTCGCATTCACACGTCCATTGGGCGTCGATCGCTCAGGGTGACCCAGCCGCGAATGATCCGATACACGAACCACAATCCGACCAGACCGATCGGAAGCCACACGAAGAGGAGGCCGATCCCCAATGTTGCGATGATGAAGGCCCCGCAGAGGGAGATCCAGAGCAGCCCAAACCAGAAGGTTCTGATCTGCCAGCGAAAGTGTGATTCCAGCCAGGTGCCGCGAGCCTCGCTCCGCTTGATGTAGTTCAGAAGGACCGCAATGATCGAAGGCCAGCCGGTGAGGAATGCGCCGACCACCGTGGCAGTGCCAATAATGCCGGTCAGTAGGCTGAACGCGTGGAGGGCGTACACGACCTTTGTCCAGGTGACCAGTGAATCCATGAGTTCGCTCCATTCTGACTTGCTGTGGTGAGTGTGGCGTCTATCAGGACCCAACGTTCAGCATAGTCACCGGCTTCGGTGCAGCGCAAGACCACCAGGGACCGAGCAGATATGATGCCGCTAGGCTTGTTGGAGGCGGGGAGTAAAGGTCACTTTTGAAGCGGTGCTGCAAAGCGGAAATGGTACCTGGGCCTATACCGGAGGGAGAGTGTGCCGATTCTGAGGGAGGCAGGCGACCATGTCGTCCAGTTCCCGAAAGTCCTCAAACCTCTCCTTGTGGCTTTGACCCGATCCATGCCCGGTTACGTTCAAGCCTTCTGCTTCCCACGTTTAGGAGTATCATACACCAACGCGGCACGTTCTTTCTCTGACCAGAGTCGCACGCCATAGACTTCCTGCAATTCCGCCTTGGCTTTCGCGTCGCCCTTTCTCGCCTTTCGAAAAAGAGTCTGGCGATGCAGGTCTTCTTCTTCTTGACTCAGGGACCATTGTGCGGCCATCTCGACTCCTTTATTGCAATTTGCTCATTCCGTGGCGGCGTCTTAACGGAGGGGGGTTGTACACGAGTTGGACTCTCAATACAAGGTGAGAAGAATCGGCGCTGCCCTGGAAATTGTCCAGCCCATTAAGGGAACGAGGCGCGATCAGCACCACTCCTTCGAGATCTCAGTGGCTGGCCCAATTATCGGTAGTAAAAATCGCCTCCTCGCGGCAAGTCGATCACACTGAAAAAGCAGAGTGGAAGGCGTATGGAATTAATTTTGGAAACGACGGGAAGCTGTTGCTTTACCTGGTCTTGGGCCTCCAGGGGCAGCATCGCTGAGAACCAAGGGACGCGCTGAGTAGGAGAAAGCTGAGAGGTGAGAACAGTAGACCAGCCTGATAGTCGCCTGCTCGTTTCCGCGACGCGAACGTCACCCACTCGCCACCGGGCGCATGGCTTTGCCACGCGCTCCGCTACGCGCGGATAGCAATTGATAGGCCCTTCACGTCCCACACCGTGAAGGCGGCCATGACGGCCTTCATGTCATTGATGTGCGCCTCCATGGTCAGGCTTGCGCCGGCAAGGATCTGGATGCGCTCGCCCTTGAGGAATGCATCCTGACTCTCGAAATTCAGGGTGAACGGAGTGGACCTCTGGATCGGCGACTCAGAAATACCGAAGTCCCCTCCAAACGATCGGATGCCGTTGCTGTAAACCAGCTGGTCGAATGCAGTGATTTCTCCGGAGCGTATGATACGGACGGCGATGGAGTGATCGATTCCGACATTCCCGTCCGAAAACCCAAACTCGTCTGTCAGCGACATCGTAAAATCGTTCGCCAGGTTCTGCATCACGGCAGACCCGACGAGAAATCCCGTCCGAGGCACGGTGAATGTGCCTCCGACAAGCGCGTGGAAGGTTCCCTTAATTCCGGGATTGAATGTGAAACCAACGATGCTGTCGTCGAACCCGAGAAAATGAACGCGACCATTGATACCGACCAGACCTGAGCGGGGCACGGCGAACGATTTGACGACGGAGTTCAGAGGCTCCGTGTCGAATAGCGCAAATGGGGGACGGAACAGTTGGGGCGCAAGGTCAGGGCGCAACGGTATGTCGCCGATCAGAAGGTCCAACCCACCAGTTTTACTCGCTTCGCGTCGCGCAGCGATCAGCGAGTGATGCTCGTCCAGTCGCATCTCATTGAAACGGCACCAGTTATGGCGTATTGTTCACGAGCCATGGCGGCGTCTTATACGGACAGAGATTGGTAGATCCGGCTCTTATGCGGATCGACCGAAACATTGTTATCCGGACCCGCGAGCCTCAGACTGAATGTCGAATCCGCTCAACCCGCTTGAATGGCTACGGTCCACCCAGGACTGGTTCTCTCGCACCGAGAGGTCCAGCGGATTTAGGCCGTACCTCGTCTTCCTCATTCTCGCTTATACGGCGGGCATCGCGATGCTCGCGGCGTTTGGCGAGTTTTCAGAGGTTCGCGCGTTAGCGATAGGCTCAATGGGACTCGCCACCCTTTCGTTCATCGTGCTATTCACCTACAAATCGGTGACCGATCCCGACTTTTGTCGCTCTGAACAGCACATTCAGAAGATGACCAAGATGGAGCTTGAGTCATTCGGAACGGAAACAGAGCTTGTCGATGTGGAGGTTGTCGAGGCGCAGCTCCTCGGCGGTGGGCAGCCCGACAAAGCGCTCCCGAGCTCGACGGAGGCGTCGCAATGAAGTACTACGCACTCATGTACGACAAAACTCCGACGGGGAACTACAAGACCTTTCACGAGCATCTTGTCGCTAACCCACGTATCACCCGCTGGTTTCACTATATCCAAAGCTCGTACCTGATCGGCACTGACATGACTGTCCAGGAGCTCTCGGAGTATGTGCGCGCAGCGTTTGCGCAAGCTGGTCTTCCAACAATTCACCTGGTGGTGAGGATCGACGCACGCAAGCGACAGGGACTGCTCACGCCCAAAGCATGGGATTGGTTCAAGCAAGCAGTGATAAACCAAGATCCACCATAGGGGCGGATAACAACGCTTGCCGCCGATGGCCGTGGGTGCGGATTGGGTTTGGCGGGGCGTCTGTGATTGCCGTTGGTTGGTTGCGGACGCTCCGCCAAACCCTTTTAATTGAAGCGTCCACAGGAGAAGCACGTGTTAATGCAACAGGGCTGAGGACCGCTTTATGGAGGTGTGATCCTCGGCGCCGAACTTCCGCTAGTGGCCGAAACTTGCTGGGCGATAAGTGTGCACTTGATCGAAACTAAGGAGTCGGATACTGTTTAAACCATGCCGGTTGGTCCAGAAACGTTTCTGGTGGAACGCGACGGGATAGACTCACTCTCTGGAAATTCTTGCCAGTCCTCCCATATATGGCCGCAATACGGATGGAATTTCAACCGAGCCGTCAGGCTGCTGGTAATTTTCCAAGATAGCTACCACGGTTCGTCCGACGGCCAGACCGGATCCATTCAGCGTGTGGACAAAGTCGGTCTTCGTGTCTTTCTTTCCACCACTCGGCCGATACTTGATGCTGGCTCGCCTGGCCTGAAACGATTCGAAATTGCTGCAGGACGAAATCTCCCGACTGAGGTGTGCACAGACAGATACCGGGAGCCTATTGTGTGGTCGGCCCCCTCAGTAAGCCTTCTGAAAATCCGGTTTACTCAGCACGCGCACGATGTCGATGCGGGCCCCAAATCGCTTAAAGACCACCCGATAATCGCCCGCTCGTAATCGATACAACGGCTCCTTAAAGCCCTGCAACTTCTTGATCCGTTTCCCGTCTGGAATGGGATTGTCGGCGAGGCGGGCACAGTCGGCAAGAATTTGGTTGGCGATCTTGACGGAGAAGATATCCAGATCGCGTTGTGCTTTCTCGGACAGAAACACCTGGCAGGTCACGCGGTACGGACTTTCTTTCTCCTCCGTGTGGCCTTGTAGTCGGATAGGGACATGGACCGGCCCGCGCGGATGTCTTTCAACCCCTCTTCGATCTTCTTCCGCAGTTTTGGGCTATAGGCTAACAAGGCATCCTCGATGTCGTCTTCCGTTACGGGAACCAGCATGGCGGTCGGGCGCCCGTGGGTGGTGACGAGGACGGTGTTCCCTCGTTCGACGGTCCTGAGCATTTCAGATGTCTTGGTCTTCAGCTCGCGCACGTTGGTAAATCTCACGACTCTCTCCTGTAGTTGCAAGTGTGACTACATCGTAGAGTCTCGCCGCAACGAAGTCAAGGACCGTTGCGCTTAGTCACTTCAGTGGTGTACGGAAACTAATTTGCTCTGCCACAGAAGGATAGCGGGGGTTAGGGGGAGGATACCTTTTCAACCAAGATTGCTCGACCCTAGAGATCACGCGCGACAGGATCATGCCACTCTTGGGATTCTATTCTTTCTGTATTCTTTCCAGCCCTCCCATGTATGGCCGCAATACGGACGGAATCTCAACCGAACCGTCAGGCTGCTGGAAATTTTCCAAGATGGCCACCACGGTGCGTCCGACGGCCAGGCCGGACCCATTGAGCGTGTGGACAAAGTCGGCCTTGGCCTCTTTCTTTCCCCCAGCTGGCCGGTACTTGATGCTCGCTCGTCTGGCCTGAAACGATTCGAAATTGCTGCAGGACGAAATCTCTCGGTATTGTTGCTGAGACGGCAGCCACACCTCAAGGTCGTATGTCTTCGCCGCAGAAAATCCCATATCCCCGGTGCAGAGTGCGATGACGCGATAGGGGAGGTTCAACCCCTGCAAGATCGACTCAGCATGACCTGTCAGCCGTTCCAGCTCGTCGTAGGAACAATCCGGTGTCGTAAATGTCACGAGCTCAACTTTGTTGAATTGGTGAAGTCGAATCAGGCCCCTCGTGTCCTTTCCATAGGACCCTGCCTCTCGTCTGAAGCATGGCGTGTAGGCCGTATAGCGGAGCGGTAAGCGGTCTCCACCCAGGATCTCCTCACGATGCAGGTTGGTTACCGGTACTTCCGCAGTTGGAATCAGGAAGTAGTCTTCGTCCTTCATGCGGAAGAGATCGTCCTCGAACTTCGGAAGCTGACCGGTCCCAGTCATCGACGCACGATTCACCATGAGGGGAGGAATCACCTCTCGATATCCGTGTTGGGTGGTGTGCAGATCGAGCATGTAGTTAATCAACGCTCGTTCGAGTCTGGCGCCCGCTCCGGTCATGACGGAAAACCTGGCTCCGGCAATCTTCGCGGCTCGATCGAAATCCAAGATGCCGAGATGCTCTCCGATTTCCCAATGGGGTTTGGGGGGGCTCGAAAAAGACGGCACGGTGCCCCATCGACGTACTTCGACATTCTCCGAGGCATCAGCCCCCACCGGGACCGAGGCATGGGGAAGATTGGGGATGCGAAGCGCGACGTCAGTGAGCGCTTCCTCGACTTTCCGGAGGGCTCCGTCGGCGTCCTTAATGCGATCCCCCAACTGCTTCATCGCGGCCATGGCCGCTTCAGCCGGTTCTTTGGCGCGCCGCAGCCGGGCCACCTCTTCCGAGCCCTTATTGAGTTCGAACCTGAACTGCTCGACCTGTGTCGTCGCGGCTCGCCGTTCCTCGCTCAATTGTTGGAGATCAGCCCACGGGACGTCGTTCCCACGTCGTCCAAGAACGGTGCGGATGTTGTCGAGGTTTTCGCGGAGTTGCTTCAGATCGTACACAGATTACTCCTTAAAAAGCGGTTGGAATCTAGCACCTGATTTCTGGAGAGTCAATGAATGGCCAGTTCAGGCGCCATGAGCCGATGGCTTCCCTATGGAATTGACATCGAATGGGTGTGAAGAACAGGATGTCGACCATGCGTCAGATCTCCAATCCTCCCAACCCATTTGAGTCGCAGCATCGGGACCTGCTTGAACCAGCCGGCACAGCCAAGCTGACGCTCTATGCGGACGAGAGTCGAGAGATTTTGAGCCGCAACGAGAGCCCGGACTTGCCGTTTCGATGGAGCGTGAATCCCTATCGAGGCTGCTTTCATGGCTGTGCCTATTGCTATGCGCGTCCTTCTCATGAGTATTGGGGGTTCGGTGCGGGAACCGATTTTGAAAGCAAGCTCGTCGTGAAGGAGGATGCGCCGCAACTGCTTCGGCGGGCCTTTGAGAAGCCGTCATGGCATGGCGAATTGATCGTCTTTTCCGGAAACACGGACTGCTACCAACCGCTTGAAGCCGAGTATGGATTGACCCGTGCCTGTCTGGGGATCTGTGCGGACTATCGGAATCCCGTTGGAATTATCACGAAGGGCGCCTTGATTCTTCGCGATCTTGACGTACTCGTTCGGGTGCAACGAGAAGCATGGGTGATGGTCTACTTCAGCATTCCATTTTCGTCCGACGATATGGCTCGAAAAGTGGAACCGCATGCGCCGTCGATTACCAAACGGTTTTCTGCGATGAAGGCGCTTTCCGATGCCGGCATCCCAACAGGAATCTCAGTTGCCCCAGTCATTCCTGGCCTGAATGAAGATGATATTCCTGAATTATTGGATCGAGCATATGGTGCGGGAGCTCGTACCGCGACGTATAGCCTGTTGAGACTGTCCGGCAGCCTGGAGCCGGTGTTTCTCGATCGGATCGGGGAGGCATTTCCAGAACGGATTGGAAAAATCACCAATCGACTCCGTGAGGTCAGGGGCGGGCCGTTGACGGAAAGTCGATTTTTCACGCGGCAGGCAGGGCAAGGACCCTATTGGGAGTTGATCCAGCAGCTGTTTGCTCTGGCGAAACGGAGAGCGGGATTTCCTGAAGATGAGATGAGCACCATCCCTCAGACGTTTCGTCGTCCGGGCAAAGAACAGGGATCACTCTTTTAGCAGGATGCTGAAAAAGGCCGCCAGCGGCGTTCTCGCATCGCTCAGAGGCTCAACGTACCGAAGCGTACGCCTTCGTCTCTTCGCTCGCTGCGGCCTTGCTAGCAGCCTTTTTGAGCATCCTGCCATCAACCCAGTTTCCGCAGCCTGGTAATTGGAGGAGATATAAAACATGAAGCATAATCCGGGGTTCTTGCAACTTGTTGAACAGGCGAAACGACGTATCCGGGAGTGCACCGTGGCCGAGGTGAAGGCTCGTCTTGACCTGGGCGAGCGGTTCCATTTTATCGATATTCGGGAAGATCATGAATTCGCCAAGGACCATGCTCGAGGCGCTCGCCACCTGGGGAAGGGAATCATTGAGCGGGATATCGAGTCGGTGGTTCCTGATAAGCAGGACTCAGTCGTGCTCTATTGCGGGGGAGGCTATCGATCGGCGCTGGCGGCCGATGCATTGCAACAGATGGGGTATGGAAATGTGATCTCGATGGATGGGGGGATTCGCGCATGGCGGGAAGCCGGGTACCCGCTGGAGTGAGGATGCTGCAAAAGCCATCCAGCGTCGCTCTCGCATCGCTCAAGGGCTCAACGTAGAAGGCGATGGCAAGGTGCTTATCCGCTCGCATGTGATCGAAGCGAGCGGTTCAAGCGAAGCTTGGTATGTACCTTCTCACCTCTTTGCTCGCTGCGGCCTTGGTGGACGAGCTTTTTCACTCATCCTCTAAGATACTACTTGTTCGTCCGATCGAATTCCTTGATCACTTGCTCCGTAAGATCAATCGTGTCCTTGTTGTAAATCACGATCTTGACGGTCTGTTCGCTCCCCTTGTCGACGACGATGGACACTCCTCCTTTTTCAGCGACCGCTTGTGTCGCCGAGGAGATTTTCTTCATGTACTCGTCGACTAGCTCCTTCTGTTTTTTCTGGAGTTCCATGTTGAATTCTTGCGCACGCTTCTGGAAGTCCTGAACCTTTGTCCGGAATTGCCCCTCTTTTTCCTTCTTTTCCGTGTCGGTCCACTTGGGGGCCTGCTCCTTCAATTGTTTCTCGGTATTGCGAAGGTCTTCCTCATCCTTGGCGAGAAGCTTCTGCCTGGTTCCGACGTATTCCTTCAGCGTTTCGAGTGCGCGTTTCCCTGCCTTGGATTTTTCTAAGACGGATTGCGGGTCTACCACACCCATCTTAAACTCCGCAGCTTGAGCGTGAGGCGGAGCGAGTAAGAGAACGGGAGAAAGGGCCATCGCCAAAAACAGGGATCGCAAAGCAGAAATACGCATCTTGGTTCTTATGCCTCCTGGCCTAGTTTGGGAAACCACGCGAGAATACCCGCGCCTCGTGGGTCTGTCAAGCGATGGAATCGTTACCATGAATCAAAACTGATTGACTCTTCCGCGATCCAGATCTCGACGCCGTAGCGCCACTTGAGGCGGCGAGCAACCGCTCGCAAGGCGTATTCATCCGCGTGGACTGGATCGAACGGATTCTTGATCTTCTGAATCTTTTCCTTTCTGAACGGCGGTGGATAGCCGAGGTCTTTCATGGCAAGGGCCACGATATTCAACTGAAAAATGCGTGGCGTTTGGTTCAGCTGCGCCAGGATGACCTCGGTCGATCCGTCTGAAGTCGTGTGGGTTTTGTAGACTTCAAGCACTCGGCTTTTGAGCTGGGAGCGTTGCGGTTCTGTAAACTCAGGGATGGCCAACTCTATCAAAAGCGCATTGGTGGCGCCGTTGAACGATGGCATGTTGAGAAGTCTGCTTAGAAATCCCATCGGAATCCTCGCTGCAAATTTGTGAAACCGTGTGCGGCAGTCTTTCCTTCTGGCCAAGCGGCTAAGTCACGGGAGAGTGTACTGAAACGAGCGGCGTTTTTCCAGACTACAAAAAGAGGGGGATGGGGATAAGAATCAGCCGAAATTCGGCCACAATCCGGCTGGTACAGTGTGATTGAGGACACGGTTGTTGCGTGAACCTCTCTTGCTTGCGAATGGCCTTGACGAAATTGGGGGAGGTGGCTGAGAATGCGCCGCGGTTCTTCTGCTATCTGAGAGATCTTGTGAGGCTGAGACGCACAATCCCGGGCAGTCTCTTCCACAGTAAGACCGCAGAAGCGAGTAGCCTGCTCTCGTCAACCAAGGAGTTCATTGTGAAGCAGATTTACACGAGAAGGATCATAAGCGCGTGTGTCGTGGTGCTCGCCCTGTTCATGGGGCTCCCGACATATGCTCACGAAGATCGGGCCCCGACAGGCTCTTGGAAAGGAGTGCTCCGTTACACCACGGAACAGCGGCCGCCATTGACGACCCTCTTGACCTTCACCGCCGATGGCAATCTCGTCGAATCACGCCGTCTCTATCTGCCGGACTCTCCGTTAGGTCCACTGCTTGCGACGCCGGGTCACGGCGAGTGGCGCCGTTCAAAAAACGGCGGGTTCGACGCGACGATCATGGTGCTCTACCAAGGGGCTTCCGAGCATCCAACATCGCCTGGAATCGTTATTGGAAGGGAAAAGGTGCGCTACAAGTTGCAACTGGTCAATGGTGGCCAACAACTTCAAGGAACTATTGTGATCGACGTGCAAGATGCCGAGGGCAACGTCGTCTCTTCCGATCCTGGCACCATCGAGGCTACGCGCATCCGGCCCGAGCCCTTGCCGTAACCGTGGCACAGCGTAATGGCGGTGAGACCTGAACTTCTATTACTCAGGCCTCCGATTGGTTTGGCGCCTCGAAACAACTCAGTAATCATCTCCGACACCACATGGTGACACCGGATATCATGTCACTCAATATACTCGACTTCAACGGGCCTCCTTCTTTTCAGGAATAGCCTAAAAAGAAGGAGGCCCGTTTTTTAGAAGGATGTCATTCGAGTGAATTGAGATCGACAATGTCATTGGCATCCAGAGGGATCTGTTCCGGGTGCTCCTCTTGTTTCGTCTTGGGCAGTGTTGCATCGACCACGATGCCTGCGTCATTCGTCGTGAGTTCTACATTGACTGGCTTATTCAGCAGCTCCTGACACTTGAGTCTGTCATAGGTGTTCACATAGCGCTCGGCCAGGGACGTGAACAACGTATTGGCCACGTCGGAATTCGGCGATTGAAAGGCTGTCAACTCCGACTTGTTCCGGAAAAGCTTTGCCGGCTGCACCGCGCGCAGTTTTCGACAGTACTTCGTTGTGCTGGCGTCGTCAGGGTTCTGGGCTCGAGGTTGGCCGACTCCGCGGCGATACAGATTTACCCGCTGAAGGTCTGGTACTCCAGTGATTGGTGGGTTCAAGACAAAAGGATTGCCAAGCGGAATGAGGGCAATGGGAGGCCCTTGGAACTTGTTTGCCTGCAGTTCATTGAGTGGTAAGGCCGGAACCGACGCGCCAGGATCGGCCAAGTTGGGTACGGTCCATGCGGTACATCCTAGAGCTGGATCGATGAAGGCATCTAGGAGTCGATTGTCACTTGGATTACCTATGACCGACGCGTCCGATAAGCTCGCGCGGTTGGTCGCGGTATTCTGAGCCACGCGCCCATCGGTGGTTAACAAATAGCTGGTGGTGACATTGTCGCTTTGATCTTGATCGACAACGAAGAAGCTGCGTATCGACGGACACACCTCGTGATTGGGAGTCTTGTCCCTTCCCAACCGCGGGACAATTAACCGCCCAGTTCTGATGAGTTTCTTCGCCTGCCGAAAGAACTCCACTGCATTACACTGTGCGAACTGTCCAAAGTTTTGTTCACAGGCGTTCAGCTGCAAATCATTGGGGTTACTCGCCGCAGCGAGCTTGAGGTTATTCCCGTTGTATCCAAACCACAGAGCCACGAGGTGGTGGGTTGGGAGTACGGGAGCCACAGGCGGGATCGCCGGCGTGGATCCCTTGTCTATCACCAAGGGATCGTAGACCGAGATCTGGCCCGTATCTAAATCGATGATTGCTGCCTGAACGAATGCTCGTTGGTTCCCATCGGCTTCATGGCATGGCCCGGCTGCCGGATCTGTGGCGACAAGCTCATAGGGGGTGGCGAGTCCGGCAGCCGTGAGTGGCTCACGTGGGACAATAAGCGTACAGTCCAGATTGGGTACCGCTACGCGTTGATTTGGGCGAAAGTTTGCGCGATTAAGATCTGCGAAAGCTGGAACGGTGACCGCAAGGAGCGGTAATCCGACCATGACCAGCCTTGCAGCGCTTGCCATGGTCATGCTGGAAATTTTGAATCTTCGACAAATCGATGGAATCAGTGGCAATCCCAACGCCTTGAGCAGAAAGATGAAGATGTTCGATCTGTGCTTCATGATACTCTCCTTTGTTTGTGGTGTTATTCTGAATGGTAATGCGGCCATCCGTGCAGTGCTCTTCCCATGGTGATGCACAACTCAGCACACGCGTTGCCACGCCTCTGGTGTCTTTTGCAAAATGAACCGCGAACAACCGAATAGACGAGACTCGTGCAAGAGCGGGACCAATTGATATCTCTCTCTTCTTGGGGAAATGGCGTAAGAGTCTCTAAGAAGTCTTAGTTCGAAGTGTATAAGGTCATTGTAGATACCTACGTAGGTAAATCCAGACAGTAAAGGGAAAGTTCGATGGGCATCTGAATTCGTGTGTAGACGTAACCAGACTTTGGGCGCGTTCATTTAGCCAGAATTAAGCATCCGACTAAATAATGTTAGTAAGTAATAGTATTATGTCTTGAGTTCTCACTCCAAGTGCAACGCAGACAGTTACAGAGGAACCTGGGTGGCGGCCATTCGGGAGAGTGGTGGCTCCGCTTGTTTGGACAGAATCTTTCAATTCAATAAGTGGCGCCTGGCGGATTGATGACGATGCAGCAGCCCCGAGGCACAGTTCCCATCGTTTCGTAGGCATGCGAATACAGCTCCTCGTATGTGATGCGTTCCCAGGGTATTCCACAGACACGTTATCCCGCCAGCAGCCTGTGCTGTCCATGCTGATCGGAATGCCATGATGAGTGAGAAGTCCTGTGAACTCGTGACTGGTGAACTGGCACCCTAGGTCGGTGTTGAAGATCTTAGGGCTGCCATCCTGTGTGATCGCCTTCTCCACTGCGTCGAGGCAGAAGTCCGTGGTCAACGCATTGGAGAGTCGCCACGCCAACACTCTGCGGCTTGCCTCTTTTCAGGACGGCGAAAGGAGACGCGAAGCCCCGACGCATGGGACTGTAGGGGCGGTTCCAAGTTCCACATGTAGCGGGCGAAAGATGGCGCAGGTGCGCATGATTTCCAGGGGCGTCGCAAAGCCGAGGTATGTTTTCGGGAATGTGTTCAAGCGATGGATGGTGGCGTTCAACTCGCCTGGGTATACCCGGACCAGTCCGTTCTCTTGGGCAGGTACTGGCGCCGCAGGCCAGTGGTATTCTCGTTGGTCCCGCGAAGTCAATACGCAGGCCTGCCCCCAAGACTTGGCATTGGGTTAGGGAGTGTGGGAAGTGACGGAGGGCAGGGGAGTCGTCAAGGCCTCGTTTCCTAGATCCCTTATCAAACGTTGAAACTCTGGATCGTTCCGAAGCAGGCGTGATCCCGCCAGCAACAGATGATCGACTTCCTCATCGGTGAGTGCCAGGTTGGTGGCGATATTCATCAGGCGCGCTTCTTCCGCCGGATCCGTCACTTCGGTCAGGCTGGCATTGATGAAGTAGATGTCTGCATTGGGCTCGAACACACTGGGAACGCCTGCTGGTCGGTGCTGCAATTGGACGCGCCATTGCTGAATAGCTCGATGCATGAGTTGCATGGTGTCCATGGAGTAACGGTTGATTGGAATATCGATCAGGGCTCGGCTCACCCGCGAGAGGCCGGGAATCTCATTGAGTGTATATTGCGTGATGTCCGGCGCGGTTTCTGCACTCACCATAAGATAGACCAGTTTTGTAATCTTCTTGGCGCCGAGCATCTGAAACGTCGATTCCAGATCCCCCACGAGCGCGGTGGTTTCCAAGATACTGCACATGCCGACGTTATCGGACAGGCCGCCGTCCAGCAAATGGATATAGGGGCGTTTCTTGGCATCAAGATAGGAGCGGAGTTCGTTCGCCCGTTGTCTGCCCCATGCGGTGGGCCGGTCTTCCACTAATCTGGCCGGTAGTTGAAAGCCGCATTGGCCGGCATAGTTGGTCATCGAAATCGGGCTGAGAAGCAGTGGGAGGGCGCTCGACGAAGCCGCGGCAACCGATAAAGGCAATCGGTTCAGGTCCGAGCAGATCACGTCGAATTGGCGTTGGTTAAATTCAAATCGAGAAAGGGAGGCCATGTCGGAGGCATGCAGATTGATGAGTGGTCGCTGATGTCTGGCGACGAGATCGCCGAAGGAATGGCCGTCAAACAGGGCCTCGTCCAACAACTCAGCAAAGATATGGGCGCGACCAAAATAGGGAGACCAGAGTCGGAGCCAATTGGAGGGCGACCGGAAGATTCGTGAGCG
>CXWL01104372.1_pt1 | contig 16093 bp, 12 predicted proteins | sample 590931 | NCBI WGS metagenome assembly CXWL01 (sample SAMEA3498368, study PRJEB10139) | groundwater metagenome | biome: water well; material: biofilm material | place: Germany | collected 2015-04-27 | reverse complement strand
GAACATCATCGGTGAAGTCGAAGGCCGCAACTGCGTGATCATGGATGACATGGTCGACACCGCAGGCACCCTGACCAAGGCTGCCGAAGTGCTCAAGGAGCGCGGCGCCAAGAAAGTCATCGCTTATTGCACGCACCCGGTCCTGTCCGGCCCGGCGATCGACCGCATCAGCGCGTCGCCGCTGGACGAACTGGTGGTGACGGACACGATTCCGCTGTCGCCGGCCGCCCAGGCCTGCACCAAGATTCGCCAGCTGACCTGCGCACCGTTGCTGGCTGAAACGTTCAAGCGTATCAGCAAGGGCGACTCGGTCATGTCGCTGTTCATCGACTAAGCGGCAGAACAAGTTAGCTGTTTCATGCGGCGCGCTGGCGAAAAAGCCAGCGCGCCGTTGTGTCTTCAAGGTTTCAACGGTTTCATGGGTGCGAAGCTGTACCCATTCTCGAGCTCTCCTGGTCGCGGGAGGGCTCACATCGCAGGGCAATCAAGCCCCGCATTTTTTGGAGTTTCACATGAAAGTTATCGCATTTAACCGCACTCTGCAGGGGACCGGAGCGAGCCGCCGCCTGCGTATTGCTGGCCAAACCCCAGGCATCATCTACGGCGGCCCGGAAGCCCCGGTACTGATCGCCCTGGACGGCAACGCTCTCTGGCACGCGCTGAAGAAAGAAGCGTTCCACGGTTCGATCCTCGACCTCGAAATCGACGGCAAGACCCAGCAAGTTCTGCTGCGCGACTTCCAGATGCACGCATACAAGCAACTGGTCCTGCACGCTGACTTCCAGCGCGTTGACGCGTCGACCAAAGTGCACAAGAAAGTAGCACTGCACTTCATCAACGCTGACGTATCGCCAGCGGTCAAGCTGCACGGCGCAACCGTGTCGCACGTTATGGCTGAGCTGGAAGTTTCCTGCATGCCAGCTGACCTGCCAGAGTTCATCAATGTTGACCTGGCAAACATCGACGTCGGCCATTCGATCCACGTTGCTGACCTGACGCTGCCAAAAGGCGTGACCGTGATCACCCACGGTTCGAACCAGACCGTCGCGACCGCATCGGTACCAGCAGGCCACGTTGCTGCTGAAGCTGCTGCAACGACCGAAGCTGCTGCTGAAGAAAAGCCAAAAGCTAAGAAGTAATCTGCACGCCGCAGCAATGCGGTTTGCCGGAAAGCCCGCGTAGCTTTGCTGCGCGGGTATTTTTTCGTCCGTTTTCACGGATAATAACGATTTTTCCGTTTGGAACAGTATGCCAATTCGCCTGATCGTCGGCCTCGGCAATCCCGGGCCCGAATATGAACAGACCCGCCACAACGCGGGCTTCTGGCTGGTCGACAACCTCGCCAACAGCCTTCCCGGCTGCCGCCTGCAACGCGAGGCGCGCTTCAACGCGCTGGTCGCCCGGACCGCGATTGCGGGCCAGGAAGTGTGGCTGCTCGAACCGCAGACCTTCATGAACCGGTCTGGCCAGTCGGTCGGCACGCTGGCGCGCTTCTACAAGGTCAATCCGGATGAAGTGCTGGTTGTGCACGACGAGCTCGACCTGGCGCCGGGCGTGGTCAAGATGAAGAAGGGCGGGTCGTCAGGCGGGCACAACGGGCTGAAGGACATTACGGCGGCGCTCGGGACGCAGGATTACTGGCGCCTGCGCATCGGCATCGGCCATCCGCGCAGCTTGAATTCGCAGCAGGCGGTAGCCGATTTCGTGCTGCACCGTCCGCGCAAGGAAGAGCAGGTGCTGATCGAGGAATCGATCGAGAAAAGCCTGCGCGTCCTGCCGCTGGCGGTGGAGGGCAAGTTCGATATGGCGACGATGCAGTTGCATACTGTCTAAAACCAACTCGTTTCCGTCGGTAGGGCTCAACTTCCCCTGACGATGATTTGCCCCTGCAGGTCACGCACCATCCGTTGAATCGCCGGCTGCATGCGTTTGAAATCGGCCGGCGTGCACACCGTGGCGCCGTGCTTGAACCTCAAGCTGCGCTTGATCTGCACCGCGTTCCTGGTCCGTTTGTACTCGGCTGTATAGTCAAAATGCTCATCCTTCAGTGTGAAGGCACTCGGCAGCGCAAGGATTTCGATCCCCTCGGCAAACTCGTAAGTCGCCTCATCCTCCACCTCATACCCACCCGGACACACGAAGTCCTGGGTCCGCGCCTGCTCGCTGGTCATTGAAAATACCGCGTCGCCCAGTCCAACCCAGTAATTGACCGTGGTGGACACGCCGGTCGGCCCTGGCAGGTTGATAAAGTTGTCGCTGGTCGCCTTAAACCCGAGCACATAGTCATCCCCATCGCCGTCGAGCTTGCCCGGATCAAAAACGCCGCTGCCTTGCTTGCCGATCCCCAGGAGCATGCGCTCCACCAAAAGATCGCGCTCGGCGGGCGGCGTGTCGCGCACGCTGTGACGGTATTGCTCAGCAACGGCACCGCCCGCGGTCTTGGTCACGGTCACTTGGCTCTTGCCATCTGCCGCGACAACATACCGGGCGGCCGTGTGATTGCGCCGGCGCTGGGTAGCGGGCGTCTTGGCCAACCTTCCAGTTCTGGTCAGCAGCACCGGTTTGCCGAGCTCCTCCACGGGCAGGTAGCCCGGCGCGACCTCCGCGGCGGTCGAGTCGAGATAGAGATTCAGGGCGGGGACATAGGTGATCACGTGGTCGAAGATGCCCAGCGTCGGCGCGGTCGGCAGCCGATAGGCATCGCCGCGGTTGATCAGCGCAGGCGTGCTGTCGATCCCGGCTGCGCTCAGCAGCGCTTCGAGCAGGACCGCATGATCCTTGCAATCGCCGTAGCGGTTCTCCAGCACGGTCGACGCCGGGTGCGGCACGACGCCGCCCGGGCCGACATACACGGCGACATAGCGGATGTTCTGGCGGACCCAGTCCGCGAGCGCGAGCGCCTTCGCCCGGGGATCGTGGAGCCCGCTCGTGAGCTTGCCTGCGAGGGCTGAAATTGCCCGGTTGGCGCGGGCCATGTCCTTGGCACGCGCGTGATAAGCCCCGGCGAATTCCGGATAGCCTGCGAAGGTCGATACGGCCAGCCGCTTTCCGTAATCGAGATAGCTGACAGAGTCCGCTTCGATGCGCTGGTTCGGTCCATCGACATAGTGCCACTGGTAACGCTTGCGCCCCGGTGGACTGTCGATCGGCACCGACATGAAGCCGACCGCGTCAGCGTACAAGGGCATCGACTCGGGCATGTCGTAGATCAGGTCGAACTGCTTGTTGCCGACGAATTCGGAGGCCGACAAGTCCTCGAAATGGCCGGGAAACAATGGCGTATGCCGCTTGCGTACATAGTGGAGCACCAGCTTGTCGCCCACCTCGACGTCCGGGAAGACGACGACCTTCAGGCGCGTGTCGAGAAACATCGGCGCGTCGGCGGATGCCGATTCCTGCTGGTCCCTGACCTGGTCACTGCTGACCTTGACGATGCGGCCATCGCGCTTCTGCGTGTGGGCTTCCAGCGCTACAATTTCCTCCAGGGTGGTGTTGTAGCTGACCGAACGCTGGCTGCCCGCCTGTATCGCGCGCTGCTCGACGATGGTCATCACCGTGTCGTGGGTATAGGTGAAACTGCCATCCCGGTTGACCATGAAGTGCTGGCGGAACGAGTCGAGGACGAGCGCGCTGTCGGTTCCAGTGTCTGCGGGGGCTGCCGCAGCGGCGTGGGCAATCAGTACGCAGCATAATATGGCAAGGGAGCGCAGCATCATGGTTCTCCGGCGGGACGAAAAACCCATGCTACCGATGCCGCGTCGTTTCTTCTTGAGGCCCCGCAAGCTAAACGCCAGCGCAAAAGAAAACGGGACTGCGGCGAACCGCAATCCCGTCATTGGCATCAGGCAGGACAGGGGGCTGTCCTGCCTGGCGCCGTTTAATCGACGGTGGCGCCGCTATCCTTGACGACCTTGGACCAGCGGGTCGCTTCAGCCTGAACGAACTTGCTGAAGTTCTCGGGCGTATCGCCGACGAAGTCGGAACCGGTATCGGCACGAATCTTCTGGTACGCAGGCTGCTTCATGACCTTGACGGCTTCGGCGTTGATTTTGGCGATCACATCCTTTGGCGTATTTGCCGGCGCGAACAAGCCGTACCACGCATAGGATTCAATCTGCGGCAGGCCTGCTTCAGCGAAGGTCGGTACATCCGGCAACAGCGGCGAGCGCTGGGCGCTGGAAATTGCGATCGGCTTGACCTTCCCGCTCTTGATGTGCGGCATGATGGCGATCGTGCTGTCGAACATCATCGAAACGTGGCCGCCCAACAAATCGGAAATCGCCGGTGCCGAGCCCTTATAGGGAACGTGCGCCATGTCGAGCTTCGCGACGCTCGCGAACAGTTCGCTGGTCAAGTGCTGCGGCGTACCGTTACCCGACGACGCGTAGGAGAATTTGCCGCCCTTGGACTTGATGAGGGCCATCAGCTCCTTCAAGTCCTTGGCCGGGATCGACGGGCTCGTCACCAACACGAGCGGCACGCGCAGCAGGTTGGTGACCGGCGTCAATTCCTTCAGCGGATCGAAGGTCATTTTCTTGTAGAGGCTGGGATTGATCACGATTGGCGCGCTTGATGTGATCAGCAAGGTATAGCCGTCCGGCGTGGCGCGGGTAACTGCCGCAGTGCCGATGTTGCCGCCGCCGCCAGCGCGGTTGTCGATGACAAACGACTGGCCCAGGTTTTCGGTAAGCCCCTTCGACAACGGACGTGCCGCGATGTCCGACGGGCCGCCAGGCGGCCACGGCACGACCACCGTGACCGTCTTGCCTGGCCAGCCCTGCGCGAGCGCGCTGACCGACACGACCGATGCTGCGAAAGCGCAAATGAGAGATTTACTTGTGCTGGAGAGTAAACGCATGTTTCACATCCTTTAGTTGGTTGTCCACTTCCACAGACTGTTGCCGAATGTCTGGAAGAACCGGTGTACGCTGCACGCGCCGGGCGAATGTAGGGCCGGATACTGACCAATATATCACCGATGGCGGGCGAAGCACGGCACGCACTTGCTAGACGATATTCCGCACAGCCGCGATAATCCTTCAATGAACGCACTTTCCTTTCATGCGGGCCCGCGCGCACTTGCCCACATCGGCAAGCATGGCCTGCAAGCACAAGACATTGCCGTCGTTCCGGCGGCTGCCGGCGGACCGAAAGGCCTGATTTTCCAGGCGCTGGATCAATGGATGTTCGGCAACTGGCTGCCCTCGGCCCCGCGTGAGCGGACCTTGATCGGATCGTCCATCGGTGCCTGGCGCATGGCTGCCGCGTGCCAGGCCGACCCGGTCCGGGCTTTTGACCGTCTTGGCGATCTCTACTGCGATCAGCGCTACACCGCGAAGCCGTCGCAGCAGGAAATCGATGATGTCTGCCAGAACCTGCTGCGCGAATTGATTGGCGGGCACGAAAACGACATCCTGAACCACCCGCACTACCGGCTCAACCTGCTGACCGTACGCGGCTTGCGTGGCCTGGCTTCGCCCGCTCACCCGCGAGCGGAAATGCGCGGTTTTGCTGCGGCATCGCTGCTTAACTTCGCGTCGCGTGACCGGCTTGCACAGATGCTCGAGCGCGTCCTGGTGGGCGACAGCCGCGATACGTCGCCGTGGCTGCGCGAGAAGTTCGATTCGTTCACCACGCATTTCTCCCATCTCGACAAGGGCAACCTTGCCTCGGCCTTGCTGGCGTCCGGCACCCTGCCACTGATCATGAAGCCGGTGCGCGACATTGCGGGTGCACCGCCTGGCGCGTACTGGGATGGCGGGATCATCGACTACCACCTGGCGCTGCCTTATTCGCGGCTGGCCAATCGCGAAGGGGACGGTTCGCTCGTCCTGTACCCGCACTTTACCGAACACATCGTCCCGGGCTGGCTCGACAAAGCCCTGCCGTGGCGGCGCGCGGCCCGCGGCCCCAACCGTGGCTGGCTCGACAATGTCGTCATTGTCGCGCCGACCCGCGCGTTCCTGCGGACGCTCCCTCTCGGCAAGCTGCCCGACCGCAGGGACTTCAGATACTACGGCCTCGACCACGACGAGCGCATCCGCAACTGGAAGATCGCGATGTCGGAAGGTCAACGGTTGCGGGATGAACTGGCGGCGTTCGCGGCCAGGCCTGACCTTGCGCAAGTCAAACCAATCTGAGGCGCCGCCGCTCGATCCCGCCGCCGGATTGCTGTCGGGCAGAGGGCGGCGTAGGAGGCTGTCAAGCTGCTAACGCCGCGCTTTTTGCGGCTAACAGCGCCAACGCGGGTTACAATGTGGGGTTAAGGCGCATCCGCACGCGGCGCGCCACCGTCAATCGAATTAGAAAGTCTTCCCATGAGTCTCAAATGCGGCATCGTCGGCCTGCCTAACGTCGGCAAGTCCACCCTGTTCAACGCCCTGACCAAGGCCGGCATTCCGGCTGAGAACTATCCGTTCTGCACGATCGAGCCGAACGTCGGCGTCGTCGAAGTGCCGGATCCACGCCTGAAGCAGCTGTCGGAAGTCGTCAAGCCTGAGCGCGTCGTCAACGCCATCGTCGAGTTCGTCGACATCGCGGGCCTGGTGGCCGGCGCATCGCAGGGCGAGGGCCTGGGCAACCAGTTCCTGGCGCACATTCGTGAAACCGATGCGATCGTCAACGTCGTGCGTTGCTTCGAAGATGACAACGTGATCCACGTCGCTGGCAAAGTCAGCCCGCTGGACGACATCGCCGTCGTCCAGACCGAGCTGGCGCTGGCCGACATGACGGCCGTCGAGAAGGCAATCCACCGCGAGCAGAAGAAAGCACGTTCGGGTGACAAGGACGCTGCCAAGCTGGTCGCACTGCTCGAGCGCATCATGCCGCAACTGAACGAAGCGCAGCCGGTGCGCGCGATGGGCCTGAGCGATGAGGAGATGGCCATGATCAAGCCGCTCTGCCTGATCACCGCCAAGCCGGCGATGTACGTGGCCAATGTGTCCGACACCGGCTTCGCCAACAACCCGCTGCTGGACCAGCTGACCGAATACGCCAGGTCGCAAAACGCGCCGATCGTCGCCATTTGCGCCGCGATCGAAGCCGAAATCGCCGATCTGGAAGAAGAAGACAAGCACGCGTTCCTGTCCGACATGGGCATGGACGAGCCGGGCCTCGACCGCCTGATCCGCGCCGCCTACACGCTGCTGGGCCTGCAAACCTATTTCACCGCTGGCGTGAAGGAAGTTCGCGCATGGACCATCCATGTCGGCGACACCGCACCCAACGCCGCCGGCGTCATCCACACCGACTTCGAGCGCGGCTTCATCCGTGCCCAGACCATCGCGTTTGATGACTTCATTACCTTCAAGGGCGAAACCGGTGCGAAGGAAGCGGGCAAGATGCGCGCTGAAGGCAAGGAATATGTGGTCAAGGATGGCGATGTACTGAACTTCCTGTTTAACGTTTAATGCGTTGAACGGGTTGCAGGCGGATGAGCCTGCAACAAAAATCAGCCCCCGGTCAAGCTGTGCGCAAGCATGCTCCCGGGGGCTTTTTCTTTGTGTCTATAATGCCGAAAACTTATTTTTCTCATTGATGGAGACGAAGGCGATGGCAAAAGCAGCGACCCTGGCACTGGCAACCGTATTGGCGATGGGCGGTCCCGCCTCTGCGGCATGGAATGACCCGCAGCAGCCGTTCAATGTGTTCGGCAACACGTGGTATGTCGGCACCAGGGAGCTGTCCGCGATCCTGGTCACCAGCCCGCAAGGCCACGTCCTGCTCGACGGCGCGGTGCCGGAGTCGGCGCCTTTCATCGAAAAGAACATCAGGGAACTCGGTTTTCGCGTCGAGGACATCAAGCTGATCCTCAACTCCCATGCGCACATCGACCACGCTGGCGGCATCGCCGCCCTGCAGCGCGCCAGCGGCGCGGGTGTTGCCGCCAGCGCCCACGGCGCGCAAGTGCTCAAGGACGGCACCATCGGCAAGGATGATCCGCAGTACACGGCGGTAAAGCCGGACCATTTCCCCAAGGTCGCGCAGGTGAAGGTCGTCGGCGAGGGCGAGGTGCTGAAGGTCGGCCCGGTTGCCATCACCGCACACATGACGCCGGGCCACACCCCAGGCAGCACCTCGTGGACCTGGCAGTCATGCGACGGCGCCAAGTGCCTCGACGTGGTGTACGCGGACAGCCTGACGGCAATCTCACTGGGGGATTACCAATATAGTGGCGGCAAGGGTGCACCCGATGTGTCGACGCTGTTCAAAACCAGCATCGACAAGATCGCTGCCTTGACCTGCGACGTGTTGCTGACCACCCATCCCGGCGCATCGGGGATGATGGAAAAACGCGCGGCCAGAACCGCCACGCTGAATCCATTCATCGACGCCGAAGCGTGTCGTGACCTTGCCAACCGTGCGCATGCCGGCCTCGCCACCCGCATCGCGACCGAGCAGGGCGAGAAGTCGGCAGCGGTCTATCGCCGTGACTGAAGCGCTCAGCCATGCGCCGTGGCGGCGGAATGCTTTTCCTCTTCCTCCATCACGACGCGCCGCAGGATTTTCCCGACCGGCGATTTCGGCAAGGGCTCGGTGCGGAATGACACCTCTTTCGGCACCTTGTAGCCGGTCAGGTTCTTGCGGCAGTGTTCCAGCAGCGCCTCCGCTGTCAGCGCCGGATCGCGCCGGAGCACGACGATCTTCACCGCTTCGCCCGAGTGTTCGTCGTGCATCCGCACCGCAGCCACCTCGAACACCCCGGGATGCATCGCGACAACGTCTTCCACTTCGTTCGGGAATACCTTGAACCCTGAAACGACAATCACGTCCTTCTTGCGGTCGATGAGCCGGAAGTAACCGTGCTCGTCCATGACGCCGATGTCACCGGTGCGCAGCCAGCCGTCGTGCGTGAACACTTTGGCGGTCTCGTCAGGCATGTTCCAGTAGCCTGGCATCACCTGCGGTCCGCGCACGCAGATTTCTCCCGCCTCGCCAACCGCAACTTCCTTGCCGAAATCATCGAGCAACGCGACCTCGGTCGAGGAAATCGGCAGCCCGATGCTGCCTGTGAATTTTTCGACGTTCGGCGGGTTGGCACAGACAACGGGGGAGGTTTCGGTAAGCCCGTAGCCCTCGACGATGGCGGCGCCGAACAACTGCTGCCAGCGTTCCGCCACCGAGCGTTGCAGCGCCATGCCGCCAGCGATCACCAGCTTGACGGCGCTCGCATCCACCTGGCTCAGCTCAGGCGTATTGAGCAGTGCGTTGAACAGTGTGTTCACCCCGATCAACACGCTGAAGCGCGTGTGCTTCAGCTCCTTCACGAATGCCGGGATGTCGCGCGGATTGGTGACCAGCACATTGTTGGCGCCAAGCCGGCACAGGGTCAGCGTCAATGTCAGCGCAAAGATGTGGTACAGCGGCAGCGGAATGATGGCGACCTCCTTGCCTTCGTCCAGCGCGCCGCCGACCCACGCCGTGGTCTGTTCCACGTTCGCGACGATGTTCCGGTGGGTCAGCACCGCGCCTTTCGGTACGCCGGTCGTCCCGCCGGTGTATTGCAGGAAGGCCGTATCGGAACCGGCCAGCGTTACCTCGTCGAAGGCCAGCGCCTCGCCGCGGTGCAGGGCATCGGACAGCGACACCGCCGCCTTGATGTGCCATTCCGGCACCATGTGCCGTACATGTTTGACGACGAGGTTGACGATTTGCGCCTTTGGAAACTGCAGCATGTCCCCAACCCGGGTCGTGACCACGTGGCGTACCGGCGTGGCGGCCTGGACCTGCTCGAACGTGTGGGCGAAGTTGTCGAGCACGACGATGGCCACCGCGCCCGAGTCGGCCAGCTGGTGCTGCAGCTCGCGCGGCGTGTAGAGCGGGTTGACGTTGACCACGGTACATCCTGCCCGCAACGCGCCGAACAGCGCGACCGGATATTGCAGCAGGTTGGGCATCATGATCGCCACCCGGTCGCCCTTGTGCAGGCCGACGCCATGCTGAAGGTATGCGGCGAAGTTGCGCGATAGCGCGTCAAGCCGGCCCCAACTGATGCTCGCACCCTGGTTGCTGAAGGCGGCTTGCTCGCGGTAGCGCGCGCAACACCAGGCCAGCAACGCGTTCAGCGATGCAAACTGGTCCGGATTGATTTCTTCCGGGACTCCAGGCGGGTAGCTTTTGAACCAGACCTTTTCCATGGCGGACCTCCAGCGAAGATTGAGGGAATGGTGCCAAGCTTGCGCTTATTGTTTGCGCGTTACAAGCAGGCTCGCCACAATACTGGCACCGATCAGCGTCGCCACCACCAGCAGCGATACCGGCACCGGCACGTGGAACCACGGCATGACCAGCATCTTGGTGCCGATGAAGATCAGCACCATCGCGAGGCCGTAGCGGAGCAGGTGGAAGCGGTCGGCGACGTTGGCCAGCAGAAAGTAGAGCGCGCGCAATCCGAGGATGGCAAAGATGTTGGAAGTGAAGACGATGAACGGGTCCCTGGTGACCGCGAAAATGGCCGGAATCGAGTCCACCGCAAAGATCAGGTCGGTCGCCTCGACCAGGAGCAGCACCAGGAACAAGGACGTGAAGTGGCGCTTACCGTTCTGCACGACAATAAATTTCGCGCCATGGTCGCCGCTCGCCACGCGCACGTAGCGCCGGGCCAGGCGCAGCACCGGGTTTTTTTCCAGGTCGGGCGCATGCACCACCATGACCAGCGTGCGCAGCCCGGTGACGACCAGGAAGGCGCCGAACACATACAGCGTCCAGCGGAAGTTCTCCACCGCCCACGCGCCAGCCAGGATCATTACCGCGCGCATCACGATCGCGCCCAGCACGCCGTAGATCAGCACCCGGTGCTGGTACTCCGGCTTGACGCCGAAGGACGAGAAAATCAGCAGGAAGAGAAAAATGTTGTCGACCGACAGGGCCTTCTCGATCAGGTAGCCGGAGAAGAATTCCAGCGCCTTGCGGTCGGCCAGGTCGGAACCGGCCGGGCCGCCGAGGTGGGTCCACAAGATGGCATTGAAGCTGAGCGCCATGGCGATCCAGGCCAGCGACCAGCCCGCCGATTCGCGCACCGACACCCGGTGCGCCTTGTTGCCGCCAAGCACAAACAAGTCTACCGCGAGCATGGCCAGCACAAAGGCGATAAATCCTGCCCACATGGGCGCGGTAGCGATATGTTCGATGTGGTTCATGTCCGTGCGATACTGGCGGCCCCACATGAAAATTATAGTACGCGCAATGCCCGTCATCTCTGAACTGGTCCTGTACCCCATCAAATCCTGCGCCGGCATCTCCGTGCGCCAGGCCACCCTGACCACGGCCGGGCTGGCGGTCGACCATGTCTACGACCGCGAATGGATGGTGGTGGACGAGCACGGCCAGTTCCTGACGCAGCGCGAGCATCCGCGGCTGGCGCTGGTCAGCCCGCGCATCAAGCTCGACACGATCGAGTTGCGCGCGCCCGGCATGCTGCGCCTGGAAATTCTGCTCGACCTTCCCGCGCCGGAAAACGAAGTGCTGCGCGAAGTGAAGCTGTGGGACGACACGGTACTTGCCTACGATTGCGATGAAACCACGGCGACCTGGTTTTCGCAGGTGATCGGCGCGCCATGCCGCCTGGTGCGCTTCCACGCCAGCGCCAGGCGCTTTGCCAGCGCCAAATGGACCGGCGGCGTCCCGGCGCCGACGCTGTTCGCGGACGGCTACCCGGTGCTGGTGATCGGCGCGGCGTCGCTGGCGGACCTGAACGGCAAGCTGCAAGCGGCAGGGCGCGACGCCTTGCCGATGGACCGTTTCCGCCCCAACGTGGTGATCGGCGGCATCGACCCATACGAGGAAGACTACGTCGACACATTCAGCGTCGGCGCGGCGGTCCTGAAACCCGTCAAACCCTGCCCGCGCTGCCCGATCCCCTCGGTCGACCAGGCCACAGGCGTGCCCGGCCCCGATCCGCTCGACATCCTGCGGTCCTACCGCAAGAAGCCGCAGCTCGATGACGCGGTCTGCTTCGGCATGAACTGCATCGTCGCCGCAGGCGGGGACGAGCGCTTGTTTGTCGGCCAGGAGGTCACGGCGGCATTGGCATTCTGACCCGCCAAAAGCGCGTTCGGGTAAGATGGCGCGAGTTTAACTTTTGCGGGAAGGTGCGCTATGCACGATTCGGGCCAAACGGCGAGCGAGCTGATGACGGAAAATGAGTCCCTGCGCGCACGCATGGCATACCTGATGGAGCAGGCCGAACGCAATCACGAGATCATGCGAAGGCACCAGGCCTTCGACCTCGAGATCGTCGGCTGCGACAACTTTCCCAAGCTGGTCACCGCGATCTTCCGCAGCCTGCCGGTGATCTCGGAACTCGATATCGTCACCCTCAGCCTGGTCGACGAGGAAGCCGACATCCAGACCGTGATGAACGTGCTGGGCGTGGACTTCGCCGAATTCCCGCAGCTGCATTTCGCGGCCACCGAGGCGGCGCTGGGGTTTGTCCCGTCGCGCAGTGCGGCCCTGACGGGGCCGCCGAAACCGATGCTCGGACCATACTCGCCGGCGCTGCACCAGACCATGTTCCCGAACCCGCCGACCGGCCTGCAAAGCATCGCGCTGGTGCCCCTGCTGCGCAACCGCCGCCTGATCGGCAGCCTGAACCTCGGCAGTCTTGACCCGACCCGCTTCACGCCGTCGCTGGGCACCGACTTTGTCGAACACATGGCCTCGATCATCGCGATCTGTCTCGAGAACGTGATCAGCAACGAGATGTTGAAGTACATCGGACTGACCGATTCGCTGACCGGCGTCTACAACCGCCGCTACATCGACCGCCGCCTGGTCGAAGAGATCGCGCGCGCGCGCCGCCAGGCCTACCGCATCTCGTGCATGTACATCGATATCGACCACTTCAAGCAGGTCAACGACACGGTCGGCCACCAGGGCGGCGATGAAGTGCTGCGCGAAGTGGCGACCCGCATCAAGAACGAGCTGCGCATGTCCGATGCGCTGGGGCGTTTCGGCGGCGAGGAATTTGTCGTGCTGCTGATCGACGCGGACCTCGAGAGCGCCATCGCGGTCGCGCAGCGCATCCGCCACAGCATCGCCAGCGAGCCGTTCCACCTGTCGACCGGCGGCCAGCTCGACCTGTCGGTATCGATCGGGGTCGCGACCCTGGAAGACTTTGAGCGCGACCACGCCATCGAAGGCGTGGCGCACCAGCTGGTGGCGCATGCCGATACGGCGCTGTACCAGGCCAAGGCGGAAGGCCGCAACCGCGTGGTGTCGTTCGACTAGCGCCAGTTAATTGAGCAGGCGCTCTTCGGCGCGGGAAACCGCTTCCGCAGAGCCGCGCAACACCACCACGTCGCCTTCGGCCAGCACGGACTCGTGGTTGGCTTCCAGTCGTTGGCGGCCGCGCCGCAGCAGCGCCACCTCGGCGCCCACTTGTTCCAGCTCCAGCTCGCCGATGCGCTTGCCGATCGCGCCTGCGCCTTCCGGCAACGGCACCGAATGCAGGCGCACGAACAGGTGTTCAGGGTCGTCGTCGGCGTCCGACAGGCCGTGGAAGAAGCCGCGCATCGACGCGTAGCGCTCGTCCCGCACCGCCTGCACCCGGTGCACCACGCGCCGCAGCGGCACGCCCATCATGACCATCGCATGCGACGCCAGCATCAGGCTCGCCTCGAGCGACTCGGGCACCACCTCGGTGGCGCCGGCCTTTTTCAGTGCGTCCAGTTCGGAGTCGTCGTGGCAGCGCACGATCACTGGGAGGGAAGGGGCCAGTTCGTGCACCTGGTGCAAAATCTTCAGCGCCGACGCGGTATTGGCATAGGTGATGACCATGGCGCTGGCGCGGTAGATGCCGGCGGCGACCAGGCTCTCGCGCCGCGCCGCGTCGCCGTACGACACGTTGGCGCCGGCGGCCTGCGCCTCGCGCACCCGCTCCGGGTCGAGGTCGAGCGCCTGGTATGGCACTTTTTCATCGGTCAGCAAGGTCGCCAGGCTCTGGCCGCTGCGCCCGAAGCCGGCGATGATCACGTGCTTTTGCGCGGCCATCGTGCGCGTCGCGATCTGGGTCAGCTGCAGCGACTGCATCATCCATTCATTGGAGGCGACCTTCATCACGATCTGGTCGGACTTCTCGATCAGGAACGGCGCGATCAGCATCGACAGCACCATCGAGGCCAGCACCACCTGGATCATGAACGGGTCGAGCAGCTTGGCGCCGGCGGCCAGCGTCAGCAGGACGAAACCGAATTCGCCCGCCTGGGCCAGGCCAAGCCCGGTGCGCATGGCGACGCCGTCGGAGGCGCCGAACCATTTGGCCAGCAGCGCGATCAGCGCGAACTTGAGCATCACCGGGATAACGGTCAGCGCCAGCACCAGCCACAGGTGCTCTGCCACCAGCTGCACATTGAGCAGCATGCCGACGGTGATGAAAAACAGTCCAAGCAGCACGTCGCGGAACGGCTTGATGTCTTCTTCCACCTGGTGCCTGTACTGGGTTTCGGAGATCAGCATGCCTGCGACAAACGCGCCCAGCGCCAGCGACAACCCGGCCTGCTCGGTGATCCATGCCGCACCGAGCGTGATGAGCAGCAGGTTGAGCATGAACAGCTCCTGCGAGCGGCGCTTGACCACGATCGAAAACCAGCGCCGCATCAGCTTCTGGCCGATAAACAGCAGCAGCAGCAGCACGATCACGGCCTTGACCGCGGCCCAGGCCAGCGTCTCTGCCAGCACCTCGGGCGGCTTGCCCAGCGAAGGGATCAGGATCAGCAGCGGCACCACGGCCAGGTCCTGGAACAGCAAGATGCCGATGATCTTGCGGCCGTGCGGGCTTTCGAGCTCAAGCCGCTCGGTCAGCATCTTGACCACGATGGCGGTCGACGACATGGCCAGCGCGCCGCCGAGGGCGAACGAGGCTTGCCAGCTGATCTGGAAACTGGCGGGCAGCTGGGTCGAGGCCAGCCAGCCGAACAGCATGGTGCCGGCGATCGTCAATACAACCTGCGCCATGCCCAGCCCGAACACCACGCGCCGCATCGCCATCAGCTGCGCCAGCGAGAACTCGAGGCCGATCGAGAACATCAGGAAGACGACCCCGAATTCGGCCAGCGTATGGGTGGTGTCGTTGTTTTCGGCCAGCGCGAGGGCATGGGGCCCGATCAGGATGCCGACCGCCAGATAGCCCAGCATCGGGGGCAGGTGCAGCATGCGGAACGCGACCACGCCGAGGACGGCGCTGCCAAGTAACAGAAGGGTCAGTTCCAGTCCAGAATACATGCGTGCGCGCGGCCCCTCATGGCTAATTCGTAGTTTGTTGCGTCTGGCAAGTTTTTTGCTTTCGCAATTCGTTTATACTTCCGGCATGAGTGTAACCCATGAAAAAACAATGCTGACAGCTTTTGACAACACTGCCCTGCAGCGCGCGATGGTACTGGCGCGCGAGACCCTCGACATCGAGGCTGACGCCCTGCGCGCCGTCCATGCCCGCCTGGCCGATGACGACAGTGTCGGCCGTGCCGTGGGCATGCTGCTGGGCTGCAGCGGCCGCGTCGTCGTGTCCGGCATCGGCAAATCAGGCCATATCGCGCGCAAGATCGCGGCGACCCTGTCCTCGACCGGCACCCCGGCCATGTTCGTCCACCCGGCCGAAGCGGCCCACGGCGACCTCGGCATGGTGACCTCGGAAGATGCATTTATTGCAATTTCTTATTCCGGCGAAGCCGCCGAGCTGCTGTCGATCCTGCCGATCGTCAAGCGCATGGGCGCGCCGCTGATCGCGATGACCGGCAATCCGCAGTCAAGCCTGGCCCAGCTGGCCGACGTGCACCTCGATATTGCCGTTGAGAAAGAGGCTTGCCCGCTGAACCTGGCGCCGACCGCCAGCACCACCGTGACCCTGGCGCTGGGCGATGCGCTGGCCGTGGCGCTGCTCGACGCGCGCGGCTTCCGCGAAGAAGACTTCGCGCGTTCCCATCCGGGCGGCGCCCTTGGCCGCCGCCTGCTGACCCACGTGCGCGACGTCATGCGCAGCGGCGATGCGGTGCCGATGGTCACCGCCGACGTGCCGCTGACGGCCGCGCTGCTGGAGATCACCCAGAAGGGCATGGGCATGACCGCCATCGTCGACGCTGCCGGCCGCCCGGTCGGCGTG
>CXWL01113025.1_pt1 | contig 16094 bp, 14 predicted proteins | sample 590931 | NCBI WGS metagenome assembly CXWL01 (sample SAMEA3498368, study PRJEB10139) | groundwater metagenome | biome: water well; material: biofilm material | place: Germany | collected 2015-04-27 | reverse complement strand
TTCGCTGGGGAATAGTTCCAGTGCGCGCACGCGAGCCGCATTACCCATCTGTTGTCGCAATTCGCTTTCCGTAAGCAGTTTTAACAAAGCCTGCGTCAGCGCGCTTACATCGCCCACCGGAAACAATAAGCCGGTTTTGCCGTCTTCCACGGCATCGGTAATGCCATAGATGCGCGAACATACAGCGGGCACGCCCGTCGCGGCGGCTTCGATAATGACCAGGCCAAATCCCTCCCGATAGCTGGGCAGGCACAAGACATCTGCGGCGGCCATATAATTTTCAGGATACCGGGTAAAGCCGACGATCTTTACACGCTCGCCATATCCAGAGCAAATTCGCCGGATCTCCTCTAGGATCCGCTCCTCCTCTGGCCCTACCAACAGCAGTGTTGCATCGGGTATCGTCGCGGCTATCGCCGCAAATGATTTTGCCAAGTCAAGAACGCCCTTGTCCCGATTAAGGCGTCCGAGAAAAAGAATAACTAGGGCATCATCAGATATCCCGTTTTCGCGGCGGACGCTGCCGCGCATGGCTGCATTGGGATAAAAACGGGCGGTATCCACGCCGCAGATCGAGCCATTTGCCAACACGACGGATTTCCCGGCAGAGATAATTCCCTCGTCCAGCAGGAATTGCCGTTCCGAATGACTTACCACGGTCAGCTGTGTCGCAATCCTGGCAACCAGCTTGTCCATGAATCTCAGGATCGCCCGCCACCATCCGCTACGGTTGGCCCACACTTCGCCCTGAAACGTATGAATCCTGATTGGCACGCCAGTCATCCAGGCGGCGAGCATCCCCAGCAAACCGCCTTTGGGTGAAATCGAATGTACCAGATGGAAACGCCGGGTGCGCAATATCCGGATCAATTGCCACAAGGCTTTCATGTCCCGCCAGAGCGCGATCCTTCTCTCAATATCTATGTGGATAACCGTCAAGGGGATTTCCAGAGAACTCGTGAAATCGGGGTCGTCTACATTAACAAGCAGAGTAACGTCATATTTTTTGGCAAGCGCGGCAAGATGGGGCATCAAAAAAAACCTGACGATGAGCAGGCTGGTCACGACAATGCATATTTTTGGTTTGGTTTGTGTCACCGATTGCCTTTTTATGACTGTGCAATGCCTGCGTTATCAAAAATATTGATCAACGAATCGTAGTATCGAGCACCATGTTCACTACTCAAGAAAGCGCGCCCCGCCTCACGCATCGCCTGAATTTGACTCTCAGGCATACTGCTGACTGTATCCCACATCTCTTCCCAAGAAGCAAATTGCCGGCAGTCGATGTAGGCATTAAAAGGCACTAGGTCGCTAATGTCAGGTGCGCCCAGATAGATAGGAACCGTGCCCGCATACAGACAATCGAATAATTTTTCGGTGAGATAACCTTGCATCGTCATGTTTTCGAAGCAAAGGCTAAACCGGTATCTGGACAATACTTCGTATTTCGATGCGCAGGTACCCTGATAAATGGACATCAACGCTTTTCTATGGCGCCAATAGGGTGGCCACATTGATCGGTATGACCACCACTTTTGCCAGCCCATCCCATAAAGATCTACTACGCCCAGTGGAGCAAGTGCCGACATGGCTTCTATGCGTTTACTATAAAGTTCTCTTTTGAAAGATCGAGGAATATGGTTGCCATTGATGACCACGATGCGGTTCTGGCGATTGGTGTTGCTCCAGTATGGCTCTAGAATATCCTTGTATGGTTGCGGCCAATACAATTTGTGCAGCCTGGATTGGTCTACACCCTTGAGGGAATAACCATCTCCCACGGTATTGTGCAGGTAAATCCGTTCAAAATGGCGGGTCAATTTTGGTAAGGCGCGGTATAACTTGGGAGCTACGACAGGCGGCTCCATGATTAGAAAGCCGCGCAAACGAATATCCTGTCTTACTATTAGCTTCGGGTAATTATCCAACAGGCCGAGGGAGTAGTAATCATTGACTGAGCCCTTGATCCTGTTTTCTAGCAGGCAATCGGCGGTGTGTACCTCAATATTTTGTTCATTAAGCGCGGAATGAAGTCGATAAAAAGGCGCTAACGTACCGTCTCGATTAAGCACAAGATTGGCAATATCAAAAAGCCGATCTTCATAGTACGCCGGATAGGATGGATCGATAAAAACGGTTCGCTTGGCGATAGGCATGTTAGATCACTTCCGGGCAAGGCGCTTCAGGCGAAGCAGCAAAGGCCGCCCGATCGCTGAAAGGTGAAACAGGATAAAAAATTTTAGCAATAAGCCAACCGCCAGTGTTATCAATCCCCGGCGATCGCGGACTGCCGCACGAAATGCATCAACAGACAGAATGTCCAAACAAAGCGCGTGTGACTCCTGTTCATGGCCCTGCAGATACAAATTTACCGCTCTCACGACGCGATCTGTCCGCTCCAATCGGCCAAAATTGATCCAATCCTCCGGTGCTAGGAACGCGCGCACATCTTCTTGCGCGAGATAGTAGTCAATTACTCGAAAGAAATCCGAGCGCATAGTACGCGAGCGCAGCCGTTCGGAATGCTGACTAACACTGATTCGGTAACGCATCAGGCGTTCCGGGAGAATGCCGATAGCGTGGCGCAGTGCAATCCTAAACCAAACATCCAGGTCAGCGCTGGTATTAAACGCCTCTCCGCGCCAACTCCGGATATCCTGCTGATAAACTTCCGTGCGCGCCATCACACTGGGACAAACAAAGAAATTCGAATACTGCAGTATGGATTTGAATATGGTTTTGAAATCATACAGATGATCCGCAGACGCCAAACTGCGCGGCAACCCTAAACTACCGGTTATGCGGCCACTATCGTCAATCAAACTAGCCTCTGTAAACACGACCCCTGCTTTAGCGTTTGCCTCCAGGAAAGCCACCTGCTTCTCCACCATGGTTGGCTCGTATAGGTCATCTGCGTGGAATATCGCAGTGTATTTGCCGGTTGCCAGCTGGATACAGCGGTTAAAATTTCCCTCTCCGCCGACATTCACATCGTGGCGGTGAATGGTTATGCGCGGATCGGCAAGAGACTCGATCACTTTCAGCGTGTCATCGGTGGAGGCATTATCCGAAACATGCACGACCAGATTGGGATAGGTCTGAGCCAAAATGGATTCCAGCGTCTCGCGTATCGTACTTGCAGCGTTATAAGCCGGGATGCAAATGCAAACCAAGGGGAAATCATTTCTCATTCAGCAAACCCACCCTCTGAAAGACTGTCTGAAAACGCTGAACAAAAGTGTGATCTTTCAGAGTTCGCTTATATGCAGCCTCTGCAATAGATTCGCGCAACGCCTCGTGCGCAAGATAGAACTTTACCTTTTCGACCAAATCGTCTGAATCGGCATAGACAGCGATCTCCTGGTCGACTTCATAGCAATGCGCCAAGCCTTCGACGTAATAGGAAAGCTGGAAGGCTCCGCAGCCATTTACTTCAAAGATACGCGCCTTCATCTGCTCGATGTTCTTCTTGCTCCGCAAGCGATTTATAAATGCTCGCGGGGACGACGTTAGGTAGCGCACATCCCAAGAGGCAGAGTTGGAAAGATTCAGGTTGATGCGGCTTTCATTGAACAGCCTGACCATCCCCTCTTGATCGATCTCACCCTTCGGCCAGCGGTGTCCGGCGACTTCGACACTGATGCCCGCCTTCCTGATTCGCTCGATTAGCCATTCCCGATAAGGGTGCCATCCGCCAACAAATGACACATCGTATTTTTTTTGAACGTCCAATTTGCGGAATATCTGCTCATTGCAGCCGAACGGGAAATGGATTGCATTAGGCAACCCGATTTCGCGATACTTCATTTCGCCATATAAATCCGGGGTCGTAAAATACTCAAAATGCTGCGCCCAATAACGCGAATATTCCACACGCCAGGTATCGTCGTGAAAAAAGCACAATGTCTTGGTGTATTCGCGTAATTTTTCTATGACTGCTGGCTCGAATTGGTCGGTGTATAGAGAGAATAGTGTCACAGTCGGCAACCACTCTTGCGCCCGCGCCAGCAGTTTTTGATTCATGCCATCCTTGCCCAATGCTTGAATCTCTGCAGCGTAGTCAAACAGATCGACCTCATGCCCCATTTGTTTAAGGCTCTGGTAAAAATTGAAATATTCATAGGAGTATTCCCGTTTTTGGTCGCCATAGGAATGCAGCATGCACGCCAGTATTATTTTCAATTGTATCTCTCAATTCTTTAGGTGGGCGCGCAGCAATATGTATTGCAGTACAAGATAAGCAATGCCAGAAATCACCATGATACTGATGCTGCTGACCAAGCTTGGAGCATTAGCAAACCACGGACGACAAAAAGCAGATAAGCCCCAAACTACTATTCCGAAAATGAACGCAAGTGTTATTGCCCTAATTGGGATCACCATATTCACTCTTTTTATGAGCATAAGGTACATGGCCGCTATAAACCCACCCCCAGCAAGGGTTAACGCAATACCTGCCCCAGATGGGCCAAGCAATGGCGATAAAGCTACGGTCAGAACCACTGACAGGATGGCTCCGGCAAGACTCGGGAAAATTAGCCACTTTGTTCGCATATGGGCATGCGCAAGCAACGAAAATGTGGATGCGCATACTCTCGCAGCTTCTGCTAAGGCACCCCATATAACAAATTCTGCAGCAGACTGAAATGCTGGCCCAAGAAAAAGTTTGGTTAATTCCGTGGAAAGCGCAGCAATACAAATCATCGTAAATATCAACGCAGGAACGATTGCCGCTGTATACCGATGCCAAGCTTGATTCTGTTGCGACTTGTCTTCAACACTAATGTCGCGAAAGAAGCGAGGTTGGAAATATGCTGTCACTATTGATTCAAACGCAACAATTAAGCCCGCGCTAATTCCGTAACCTGCCACAAAAAGACCCAATGGGGCCAAACCCAAGGAGTCTTGCATCAAATAACGGTATCCTTGTGTATGTATCCATCCCAACCCGACTGCTATAGCAACCGGCCATGTATAAGTAAACAAAAAAGTGATCTGCGATCGTTTCATTGCCGACACCGATGCTGCTGCGCCATTTTTCTTAATGAAGATATACAAAACCTTCGCCCCGGCCACCGCAAGCAGAGCCTGCCCAACTAGCAACCCTAGCATCCAAAACTCTGCAGTTGCCTTTTCATATTTCACCAACAGGGTTGCAAGCACAAATCCCATTGCTACATTTGCAACAGTTAAGAGAATGAACCATCCACTGTGGCCGAGCAGATTCAATGAAGGAATTACTGTCTGATTCGCTGTATTAAACAGAAGTGAACCGCACACCAGAAAGAGCAACCATGACGTTTGCATCTCAAACCCGAGGATGCCGAATGAATTGAGCACGACTAAACACACTGCGGCAAACAGCGAGACTGCAAAGAGATAGGCCCAGAAAAGATTAAAATAGTGCCGCGCACGCCCGGTTGCATACCATGTGTGTAGCCTCCGGTTGATAAACATTCCAACTGGATTAATTAGGAATAGAGAAAAAAAACCGGTAGTCGCCAATACCAACGACATTTTTCCCATCTCACCTGGAGTAAGAAGTGTAGTCGCCGTTCTCATCATCGCAAGAGTTAGGGCAAACTGAGCAAATCGACCAAAAATTATTAATAACAACGATGCACTCCCTATATACCATAAGTACTTTTCTACGCTAAGTCTGATGCAACCAATATCACAAACCAAAGTGAAAGCTGCGTTTAATGCTTCACCTCCATTAACCTTTGTAGTTTTCTGCGCTTGTGCCAAGCCCTTATCAGCTTAAGGGGCCGATAAACAAATGCTGGAGTAATGGCCACCACCAAGAGCAAGGGCAACGTAAACCAAAATGCAGCACGACGATAAATTTGCAGGTCATTGGCGGCAACTGCTGCAAATAGACTTCTCCAAGGTATTGCACGAGCGGATGCTCTAATTTGAATAAGATATCTGGGTAGACGCCACACCTTATGCTCTACTAGGTGTTCAATGGCTCGCAAATTCCCAATTCCAAACAGAGCTGCTCTCTCATAGCCAAGATAAAATCTTTCGTCGTAACTAAGATTTGTCCACCTTGGCACTCCATCGCGCCGAAAAGTAAATAGTTTGTTATCGAGCACTAGTGTTTGCGCCTTGGTAGACAGATATGCGGCGATCCCAATGTGCATGTGCGACGTACCTATCAAAGGGGTGCAGTTCACGTTATCAAGCAGTTCGCGCCGAAGCAAAATTGTAGACGCAACTCCAATCATGTCTCGGACTGGATCATGAAAAATATTTGCACCAGCAGGTAAGCAGTACGAAGCTTTAACAGAATTCAGCCCATCGAGTAATACAAGCTGGTGAGTGAAGCTATACACTTGGCAATCGACTACTATAAGGCCAAAATTTTCGCCAGCCTGGTCAATTGCGGAAACTACTTTTTCGATGGCTCCATTCTCAAGCACATCGTCATCTGAGAAAAGCCAAACAAACCTTCCAAGGGCATGTCTAATGACCAGTTCGTAATTCTGGTCAGCTCCAACATTTTCGAAATTCCGCCTGTAGCGAATCTGGGGGAATTTGTCCTGATAATTTTGAACGATTTCAGCAGTTCCATCCGTGGATGCATTATCAGAAATCAGAATATCAACGCCGGGCTGAAGCTGGGTAACCACACTGTCGAGCGTCTCCCGCAGCGTACCCGCACCGTTATAGGTTGGGATTGCAATAGTAAGAATGATTTCTCCTGCGGGATCCTGAATCATATCCATTTCGTGGCCTACGGTTAAATTGTGCTTAGCATTTTCTCTGATTCCAGCAATATGCCTTGAAGAGAAGTTAAGCAGGGCTGATATCCGAACTCAGCGGCACGGGTATTCAGCGAGTAATAATGAGGCTTGCTACCCGTTGCATTAACACTGGTGTTTGCCCCGGTGATTTCATAACGCAAACTGAATTTCTCTTGCATGGCTGCCAATAAATTTGGCTTGTCGATCGCTGCCCGGCTATAACAATCGATCGCCGCATTGGCGGCAGGCGCTGAAAGAAGCGCGCCGATCAATCTATAGAAATCGGATGGATGCAGAAAGTCACGCACGATGTAGTCGGGCGAGGTTTTAAGCACCATCTTGTCACGAATGGCGCGCAGAATATCCGTGATCAGGAAGCGCGCTGAGATGTCTTGTGTGCGACTGAAATAATTGAACACGCGTATGTCGATGATAGGGAGTTCGGGATGTGAGCGATGTCTACATTCCGCATGCAGCTTCGCCACGCCATACCATTCGTGCGGCGCCAGATTATTTATTGCCACAACAGCAGGCGTATCATGATTCGCCGGCTTGTTGAAATTCGATCCGTAGGCAGCGCCACTACTCAAAAACAAGTAACGGCAAGCAGGGTGGGTTTGCAGATAATCCAGTACCAGCTCATCAAATTGAAGGGTGATATCAAAAATCGAATTACCCATTGCCACCGCCTGCGCCGGATTGCCGACACCGACAAAGTTAATGACCGCATCAAACTCATGCTTGGTAAACCTGGAAAATTCATCTACCGGATAGCGCCCAGACAGACCTGAAGCCGCTAGCCATTTCGTCACTTCATCGGGGCGACGCGCAAACAGGTGCAGATATTTTTCCGCAACAGCAGAAAATGAGACGATCAAGTCTCTCGCAATCTGGCTGGTCGCTCCGAGAATCGCGACTCTCATCGTTTTGTTGCGTCCACTAACCGTTCAGCCTAGGAAACTGTTCATCCAGTTTCGACCCAAAGGCCAAGCGTGGGCGGCATTCCGTCGCACCGTCCATCATGATTTCAATGAGCAGCGGACCTTTGTGGTCGGCTATCAGATTCAAGGCACGATCCATATCCGCCGCGTTAGCGGCACGATGAGCATCGATCCCATAGGCCGTTGCAATATCAGTGAATGAGGGGCTGCTATAGCCTTTCCGAGTCGATTGGTCACGGCCGTCGAAATACATATCTTGGAAATTCTTGACCATGCCTAAAACCGAGTTGTTCATTACGATAATGGTCAAATCTAATCCCAGACGATTAAGGGTATCCAGCTCCTGAATGTTAATTTGCAGGCTTCCGTCCCCGGTAATCACGACAACCTTGTTACGGGACTGAAGGGCGATCCCTAACGCTGCGGGCAGAGCGAAACCCATCGCGCCCATGCCGCCGCTGTAGTGGACGGCCTGATTGGGAGACAGGCGCAAGCTTTGTGCTGCCCACATCTGGTGATTTCCGACATCGCAAACATAATCGACTGAGTGATTAATCAAGCTGTGATTCAGTTTCTTGAAAATCTCGCTGGGGCTGATCTCCCAGTCCGCATATTCATTGGGTTGCGCCCGGTCGCGCTGTTTTGATAGTTCGGCCACCCAGTTCTTGTCCAGATTGGGGAAGACGGCAGATCCAGGAGTAAATGCCTCGAAAAAACTTTCCGCCGTCGCGCAGATGTTCAGTTCTGCCTGAACTCGATTACCCAATTGGGCAGGATCGATATCTATCTGGACAATATGAGCTTTACGAGCAAAATCCTCCACGTCGGAACCCGTTTGCCGAACATCGAGTCGCGCGCCCACCACAATTAGCAAATCGCAGTTCTGCACCGCCCAATTGGCCTCGCGATTCCCATAACTGCCGATCATGTTGAAGTAATTGTTGCGCGCTATCACCCGTTCATGCCCCATGAGCGTCGATACAAACGGGATACCCAGCGCATCTGCTGCCAGCAGCCACTTGCCCATCGAATCTGCCCAGCGCGCTCCGCCACCGATGCAGATCAACGGTCGCCGCGCATCGGTGCAAAGAGCGTCTAAATTTTTCAGGTCACTCTGGGTTATTTCAGGCCCCGTGCTGATTTCCAGTGGCATGCTCAACCATTTATCAACCAGCGCATCCGGAATTTCTGCTCGCTGAACATCGTTGGGAATATCCAGCAACACCGGCCCTTGGCGTCTACTCAACGACATCGACAATGCCCTGTGCAATTCCGGCAACAAATCCTCCGGGCTATCCACTCTCACCGCGTATTTGGTCAACGAGCGCACGACCTCAACGATGTCCAGCTCCTGAAATCCTTGCTGCCTGATGGCTCGGCTGCCCTTGAGCTCGCGCGTATTGACCTGCCCCGTGATGAACAAACAAGGCACAGAATCGAACCAGCAACTTCCGATACCGGTTATCAAATTGGTTGCGCCCGGGCCACTGGTCCCCATGGCCAGCGCAACCGTTTTTCCCTTGGCGCACCTTGCGACACCTTCTGCGGCGAACGCAGCAGATTGCTCATGGTGCATCGAGATGATATTGAATCGCCCTGATTCAGCGAAACTATCCAGAAGGTGCGTGATCATTCCGCCCACGAGTTCAAAACAAGTTTGAATCCGATTGGCAATCAGAAATTTGGCAAGTGCGTCAGATGCCTTCAAAGTGTGTCCCTATATTCTTGTCGTTCTAGAAATTAACGCCAAAAATTGCTTCGATCTTTTCGACCACAAAGCTCATCATTTCTTCGGTCAAGCCCGGATTTATTTTCATTTGTTTTTCTTCTTTATCGTGTGTTTGAATTTCAAAACCGCAAAGTTCAGTTCGATAGAGGTTTCTGTATCGCTGGTTTGCAAATCATCATCAAAAATTTCGGCAATGAGTTCCCCGCTTTTTTGCATAAGCGATTTTTGATCGGATTTATCCTGGGCTATTGAGAGTTCTTTGATACTTCTTGATAGCTCTCTGATTTTGGAGAAAGTCTCAATTATCGAAATGGTTGCCTGGGTAGCTTGCTGGCTTTTGAGTATTGTAGCGAGCATATACAGCCCTTTTTCGGTGAATGCGCTTGGAAGCTTTACTTTGCCTCCTTTTATTGAAGTCGAAAATTTCGACTTCAATAATTCCCACTCACTTTTATCAATCTCCAATATATAACCATCAGGAAATTTTTCTGGATTGTTTTTTACTGCCTCATTGATTCTTTTCGTCTCTACCCCATAAATCGCTGCCACGTCAGCATCAAGCAAAACGCTTGCGCCCCTGATCTGAATAACGAGTTCGTTTAAATTCTCGAATTTTGCTATATCCATAGCGTCATCTCACCATCTGTGGATTAGGTATTGTCATATCAACCTAGAAATTCACGCCAAAGAACGCTCCGATCTTTTCAACCACGAAACTCAGCATCTCTTCGTTCAGTCCGGGATACACGCCAATCCAGAAAGTGTTGTTCATGATGTTGTCAGTATTGGTGAGCTCCCCGCTGATGCGGTAGGTGCGGCCTTCAAAATATGGCTGGCGTGTCAGGTTGCCGGCGAACAGCAGGCGCGTGCCGATCTTGTATTGATCCAGATATTTGAGCAGTTCTACGCGATCCACACCTGCCGCTTCACGCAAGGTGATCGGGAATCCGAACCAGGAAGGCTCGCTGCCTGCAGTGGCTTCGGGCAAGATCAGGAATTCCTCGCAAGATTTCAGGCGTTCTTTGAGGAAGGCGAAGTTGCGTTTGCGCGCTTCGACGAACCCCGGCAGCCGGTCCATCTGTGCGAGCGCGCAGGCCGCCTGCATGTCGGTGATCTTGAGGTTATAGCCCAAGTGCGAATAGGTGTATTTGTGGTCATAGCCGAACGGTAACGTGCCAAACTGCTGTCCAAAGCGTTTGCCGCAGGTGTTGTCCTTGCCAGGGGCACAGTAACAATCGCGGCCCCAATCGCGGAAGGATTCGATGATCTTATACAACTCCCGGTCCTTGGTGAACACCATGCCACCTTCGCCCATGGTGATGTGGTGCGCCGGGTAGAAGCTGCAGGTGGCGATGTGGCCGAAGGTGCCGACATGACGGGGAACAGGACTGGGGACTGAGGGCTGAGGACTGGGAGTATAGGTAGAACCCAAAGCGTCGCAGCAGTCCTCGATGACAAACAAATCGTGCTTGCGCGCGATTGCCATGACCGCATCCAGATCGAACGGGTTGCCCAGCGTATGCGCCACCATGATGGCGCGGGTGCGCTCGGTCACGGCAGCTCCAATCTTTCTCGGGTCAATGTTGTAGGTGGGAATATCCACATCCACGAATACCGGCACCATGCCGTTCTGCAACATGGGGTTCACGGTGGTCGGAAATCCGGCGGCCACGGTGATGACTTCATCACCCGGCTTCAAGGCACGCGCACCCAGCTTGTGTGAAGTGAGTGCCGTGAATGCCAGCAGATTCGCCGATGAACCCGAGGTGGTGGTTAACGCATAAGGCACACCAACAAACTCGGCAAAGCGCTTCTCAAAGGCTTTGTTAAAACGTCCTGTAGTGAGCCATCCATCCAAGGAGGCTTCGACCATGTTCTTGAGTTCGCTCGCCCCGAGCACTTTGCCAGAAGGGGGGATAACGCTAGTGCCTGAAACAAAAGCTGGTGAATTGAACTTGTGCGCCGAGAAATTTTCGACGTTGAGCACCATCGCCTTTCGCAAAACTTCATCCAGCTTTTTCGCACTGATGCGTGCAACCTTACGACAAATTTTCCTTTGAACAGTAATTACCTTGTCAACACGAACGACGCTCTCATGTTTTATTGAACCTTCCGCCATATCTGAGGCGGTAATTAGTACTGCAGAGGGATCGTAGATGTAAGAATCAACTTCCGTAGTAACGTAGGCCACGTTTAAATCGTCGAAGCTATTGTGCTGGTTGATGCCAATCACCAGGCCGGGGCGAACTTTGCTGCCAGCTCGATTGGTATATGGAAAATCCAAGAGGACAATATCACCGAGACTTGGCATCAAACAACTCCTCCCAGTCCACGTCATTATCATCTTCGGTACCGAAGAAATTATTTAGTCCAATTGCCTGGAACTCCTCTTCAGAACTCGACGGTTCACTTCGGAAGGTCTTAGCCAGTCCATTTGCTTGATCGTCCTTATCCAGGACAATGACAAACAACTCGGCTTCTTTAACGCCTTGCAATGGTGCAAGCAAATGAATGTTGCCATTTGTGTAAATTGCCTTTATTGCCTGCATGATGAATCTCCTTTGACAATTTGATATTCCAGTATTTGCATCAACGATATTTCTCGCATTCCCCGATCTTCCTCAAACGCCTTATGCCATGCAACAATTTTGCCTAACGTTTTATCCAGACTCCATCTTGGAAACCAGTCCAAACGTGCTTTTGCTTTGGAGCAATCCAACTTAAGATAATGCGCCTCGTGCGGATGATCGCCGCCATCCAGTACCCAGCTTGCACCCTCGCCCCATGCCTGGGTCAGCTTCTCGACGATCCACTGCACCGGCTTGGCATCCTCGTCGTTCGGCCCGAAGTTCCAGCCTTCCGCATAAGCCGTGCCTTCTTCATAGAGTTTCTGCGCCAGCACCAGATAGCCGGAGAGCGGCTCCAACACATGCTGCCAAGGCCGGATCGCATGCGGGCTGCGGATATTCACCGGTTTATCCTGCATGATTGCGCGCATGATGTCCGGGACGAGCCGGTCGCCCGCCCAATCGCCACCGCCGATGACATTGCCCGCCCTACCGGAAGCCAAAACGACGCCATGCTCTTTATATTTCTCAGGGTGAAAGTATGAGTTACGGTAGGCAGCAGTTACCAGCTCGGCGCAGCCCTTGCTGCTGCTGTAAGGATCATAGCCACCCATCGCCTCGTTCTCGCGGTAGCCCCATACCCATTCGCGGTTCTCGTAACACTTGTCGCTGGTTACGTTCACCACTGCCTTTACGCTGTCTGTACCGCGCACCGCTTCGAGCAGATTGACGGTTCCCATCACGTTGGTGGAATAGGTTTCGACTGGCTCAATATAGGAATAGCGCACCAGCGGTTGCGCCGCCATGTGAAAAACGATTTCGGGTCTTTGTGTTGCGAAGACGGCGCGCAGGCGTTCAAGGTCGCGGATGTCGCCGATAATGCTGGTCATACCCTTACCGACGTGAGCGATTTCGAACAAACTCGGATTTGTGGGCGGAGCGAGCGCGTAACCGACCACCTCTGCTTCCATGGATTGCAACCACAGAGACAACCAGCTTCCCTTGAAGCCGGTGTGCCCTGTCAGCAGGACGCGCTTGCCTTTCCAGAATGCCGGATTCACGGCCAGACCTTCCATGGTGCTTTGCCCGATCGCCACAATTCTTCAAGATGCGTTTTGTCGCGCAACGTATCCATGGGTTGCCAAAAACCCCGGTGGTAGTAAGCAGATAACTGCCCCTCTTTGGCAAGACGCTCCATCGGTTCTTTTTCCCAAATGGTGGCATCCCCGTCGATGTAGTCGATTACTTTGGGAGACATCACGAAAAACCCCCCATTGATCCAACCTCCATCGCCTTGTGGCTTTTCCTGAAAACCATGAACTTTGTGTTCAGACAAACCCAGTGCTCCAAATCGGCCTGGGGGTTGCGTAGCGGTGAGTGTAGCTAACGTGCCTTGCTGTTTATGGAATTTAATTGCTCCTGTGACATCGACATCACCGACGCCATCACCATAGGTAAAACAAAAATCTTCCCTGCCTAAGTATTCACGCACCCGCCGCAATCGCCCGCCGGTCATGGTGTCATCCCCGGTATCAACCAAGGTGACACGCCACGGCTCGGCATTGCGCTGATGCACTTCCATCCGGTTGTGCTCCATATCGAATGTCACATCAGACATGTGCAGGAAATAGTTGGCGAAGTATTCCTTGATCATGTAGCCCTTATAGCCGCAGCAAACGACGAAGTCGTTAATGCCATGCGCGGAGTAAATTTTCATGATGTGCCAGAGAATGGGTCGCCCGCCAATTTCTATCATGGGTTTGGGTCGGGTGGATGTCTCCTCGCTGATCCGCGTTCCCAAACCGCCGGCAAGAATGATTGCTTTCATGATCGCTCCTATAGCCGGGACAGAGCGCGGATCGCCTCTGCAATTTCATAGTGATGATTTCCGACAAACACTCCGCAAGCATCGATATGCGAGGCGTTATCCAACGAAAACGGGGTTTCCGAATCGAAGTATTTCACCACTTCATTCTTGGCGAAATTACCCGCCACTATCGGCCGGCATTCAAAGCCGGCCTCGTTCAATTTTTTCACCAGCGCAGGTCGTGTCAATTTCGAGCCCGGTCGAATCACCAAGCTGAATCCGAACCAGCTGCTCTCGCCAATTTCCTTCTGGATTAAAAGATCCGGATGGTCCGCCATGGCTGCCTGAAAGGCCTTGCCATTTTTCCGGCGTGCGCTGACAAAACCGGGCAGCCTCTTGACCTGCTCAATGCCGATTGCTCCTTCCATTTCCAGCGGACGGACATTGTAGCCGGGCAGCACAAAACGCCATGACTCTTCAAACGGGTCATCGCTTTTTTCCCCGCATACAAGGTTGTGTTTAGGCAAGTTGCGCGTCCAGCCATGGGCACGCAGCGATAGCAGGATCTGATACAGTTCCTCATCGTCGGTAACGATCAAACCGCCCTCCATGGTGGAAATATGGTGGCTGAAGAAGGAGCTGAAGCTGCCCATCACACCGACGGTGCCCGCCATCTTGCCCTGGAAGGCAGCCCCCATGGATTCGCAATTGTCTTCCATCAAAATGATGTCGCGCTCACCGATTATCTGCCGGATGCGATCGAAGTCATTCGGGTTGCCCAGCAGATTCACCGCCATGATCATGCGGGTCTTATCGGTAACTGCATGCTCCAGCTGATCGAGGTTGTAATTCAGCGTATTAAGGTCGATATCGACGAACTTGATCTTCAGGCCATACTGATAGAGGGGATAGTAGGTGGTGCTCCAGGACACGGCGGGAACGATCACTTCATCACCGCGCTTTAATTTCAATGCTTCATTCCTGGTATAGAACAGCGCGGCGACCATCAGCAGGTTCGCCGATGATCCGGAATTTACCATGATGCAATGCCGGCTGCCGATATATCCGGCAAAGTCGCGTTCAAACGTCTGCACATTCTGCCCCATGGTATACATGCCTGAAGCGATCACGCGCTGCATCGCATCGATCTCCTCCTTGCCCCATGAGGAAGTAGCTAATGGAAACTTGAAGCCCATTGTTGGCATTCCTCCAGATAGTATTCATAAGTTTTTCTCATCCCCTCATGCAAGCCGGTCACTGCTGACCAGCCCCATGCCAACTGCCGCTCCGTGCTAACCAGCTTGCGCGCCATGCCGACCGGTTTGCCCAGGTTGTGGATGAAGCTCCCCTCATATCCCAGCACCTCTGCCGCTGCCTGATAGTATTCATCGATGGTGTAGTCACGCCCCAAGCCGACATTCATTGATGGCGGCAGCGTATCGAATTCCTTTACCGCACGAACCATGGCATCCGCCAGATCGCCGGCATACATGAATTCGCGACGTGCGCTCCCGTCTCCCCATATCTCTACTGTTTCCAGGCCTGCCTGTTTGGCCTGATGCACCTTGTGTATGACCGCCGGTACAAGATGCGAGTACACCGGATCGAACTTGTCGTAGCGGCCATAGATGTTGCAAGGAATAAGCGTCTTGTATTGGTAGCCGACATCCTCTCGCATGATGTATTCACACAGCCGCGCCGTCACCACCTTCGCCAATGCATAACCTTCATTGGTTGGCTCCAGCTCGCCCTTGAGCACCATTTCCTCGCGCAACGCCCCGGAGTGGTTGCGTGGATACATACAGGAGCTTCCCAGATTGATCAGGCGCTTGATGCCAGCCTGTCGCGCGGCCCAGACGATAATGCGCCCCATGTCGAGGTTGTCCATTAGGAAGCTCACCGGTTCGCGCATGTTCGCCTGGATGCCGCCCACCTTGCCTGCTGCATGGATCACCATATCGGGACAGTATTTGCGCAGATAGTTCGATACTGCCCCGAAATCGCGCAGGTCCAGTTCGCTGCTACGCGGTGCAAGGATATCAAACTCGCCTGTAGCCGGATGCTCGAGCAGGTTTCTGCCCACCATGCCTCCGCCGCCCGTCAGCAGTATTCGTATTTTGCTCATGCTTTGCCGACGGATCACTCGTGATAATTGAAAGCGGCATACCCATGCCGCTTGACCAGCTCGTCGCGCTCGGCACCTTTGAGATCTTCGCGCACCATTTCGCTTACCAGCTCATCGAAGCTGATCTTGGGTGTCCAGCCAAGTTTGTTTCTCGCTTTGCTAGCATCGCCCAG
>CXWL01007214.1_pt1 | contig 16097 bp, 12 predicted proteins | sample 590931 | NCBI WGS metagenome assembly CXWL01 (sample SAMEA3498368, study PRJEB10139) | groundwater metagenome | biome: water well; material: biofilm material | place: Germany | collected 2015-04-27 | reverse complement strand
AATTTAGGATAAAAATGGCTGTAATCTAATACTATCAATGATTCCAGGCCTAAAATGTTAACTGCTCCTCAGTTACAGAAAACAAGCTGAGAGCATGGCATGACAACACTTTCAGCAGATTTTGATTATTTCACTAAGATTTCACCTGATTGGTGATGCCATGAATCTTTCAAAAAGCCTTAATCTAAGGGATTCTTGAGCGATTTAAGTGACTTCAACTGAGGAATTTAGGTTAAATATAATTTAATTTCAAAGATTCAGTTCCTTATTATTTTGTCAAATAGTCATTTGCAAGAGCAAAAAAACGGGGGATTCTTCATAGAACAGGCCAATAAAAAGTGTGATTTGTCATTGCAGTGCGGCAAGAAACACAACCACCCTATAATGGCAGATTCTATGTCCGAGAATAGTAATCATAGGGAATGAAAACCATTTTTGAAACAGAATTTTGGTTCAAACAACAGGCGAATACATGCCATTACACATTGTGGGAAAATTTCTCACAAATAATTGACATGCAATTATTTGTCACGTATAGTATGAAATGTGTGGGAATAAATCACATGAAACACACGCTTAGTTACAATTAATTAATTGAAAGAAAATGTTTTTAGCTATCTAGCTAATTGAAAAGGTAGGGATTATGTTGAAATTATCTCTATTCATAACAACTTTAACCTTTTTATTTATAAACAATGTTTCTGCAAATGGCAACTAAATCAGTTCCGCACGTACAGATAATTCAGTGATGGGCGGGAAAGGTATTTTACCGATCCCGGTAGTTTATAGCGGATGGGTTCAGAATCCACCTGCTTCCTGGAGCGATCAATTGACCACAGCTCAACGAAATACTTTCGCAACTAATTGAGATTAATACAATTATTACTTTTACTTACTGATATTAATTAGGAGAAAAACATGAGTTCAGGACATGACGAATTTGAGGATGATTCATCTGGACACGATCAGAAAGCCTTTAAGTTTACAATTGTGGATGGCAAGGTAACTGAGGTGTTCGAACAGGACGATGGCGCATGGAAATCCAAGTCAATTGATGACGATGGCAGCGAAACCTATACTGTGGAAGGCAGTGAAGTCGTCCGTACCGAAGTTAAACCGTTTGGCACTGAGATCACCCATTATGCTGATGTCGATGCTGATGGCGTGTATCTGCGTGCTTCCGAACAGTGGCAAAGTTCTCCGGATGCCCCTGATGATGGGTATCACTTTAAGTTCGAAGATGATCTTTCATATTCGCCGTCAGATGGTGATGACAATATCGCAGTACGTGGCGGAGAAGATAGCCATGGCCGGGCACGGTGCTGACGATTTCATTATCCGTGAAGCGGCGCATTTACGTATCGCAGACTTCAACTCACTGGATGATCACGACTCTCTGGTGTTTGACACCGGCCTTGGCCTAACGTCAGTAGCGCAGCTGGCTAGTTTTGTTACAGATGTCCATCACGATGGTCAAGATTTTATCGTTCACTTTGGCGATGATGTATCGATCACGCTGGTTGGCGTACAACCGGACCAAATTAGTTGGGATGATGTCAGTGTAATGAGCTGATACCTAAAAAGAGGGGCTCTTCAGCCCCTCTTAAACTTCTTTATAAATGACCATTACGCATCAAATCGCACACTTTCTAATGCGTAATGTATTAACACATCCATCACATTACCACCTTTCTGAAGTAGAGAAGCCTCCTGCTCCGCTGTGCCTTGCTCCGCACCTCAATACTCGAATTGGGCATAGCAGGTAATTTTCACCGTAATACGAAAACCAGAAAATCCATACATTCCCATCTCATCCAGCTCCGATGTCTGGGGGTTTTTATTCTTGTCACAACTAAATGTATCCAGGAGTCGTCCAGTCCAAGAGCGAGTTTTATATACGCATCAAATAGAGTCTTCACTACCAATGGGCCTAATAGATACAACAGCCTGCTACTGACCATAAATTGTTTGTATAGCTTATTTGGTCTTTACTAAATAATTTATAGAAAGTTGGCTCATTTGCTCTTGCCAATAGGTTGAAAAGCTCTTGTTTGGTTAAACTGTGTTTTAGTTGTAACAATAATGCGGCGAGGCCAGAAACGTGCGCTGCGGCGAGGGAACTGCCCGAAACGAAGTCATAGGCACCCCTGGGTAACGTAGTGAGTATTTCGTCCCCGGGAGCGGATACAGCAAGAATTTTATTTTCAGAAGATGGTTGAATAGCCTTATCGCTTAAAGATCGAACCCCAATGACACCAGGTTGCTGTGCCGGAAACCCAGAGTTGGCATCATCGCTGTCAGGCTGCGAAGCGATGATAAAAATACCTCGTTGAATGGCTTTTTCGATTAGCCTGGCCAAGAGTGGGTCATGGGGGCCAGTCAAACTTAAATTAAGAATATCAGCCTTCATCTCAATTGCGGTATTGATAGCTAAGGCCAAGGTAAAACTATTACAAATTGCCTCTAAACTGCCAGCTTTTATTCCCCAGCAGGCTTTCAATGCGATCACGTGACTATCTGGCGCAATACCGACAATGCCTTGCCCATTGTTTGCCTTAGCCACTATAACACCCGCTATTGCCGTACCATGATTATCACCGAAAGAATCCGATGATTTTTGTGCAACAAAATCTTTACTCTGCTGAATTTGTCCCTCTAATTCCGGATGCGTTGCATCAACACCGGTATCAATAATCGCAATGGTTACATTTTTGCCAGTAGCCTGACCGTGTATTTTGGCTAAATCCATCGAAAGAATATTCGTTTGCAGGCGATAATAAGGATCATTGTATTTGCTCGTCATGACTTTAAAAGTGCTCATCGTCTGGACATTATCGATACGATCGTCATTTCTTAGCGCGTTGATGACCTCAACAATAGATTGATCTTCACTAACCAGAAATACCACACAATGTTCACCAATTTCTTTGATTGGCCATTGAGAAAGAATTCTTATTTTGTAATCCCTCTCTATGCTGGCAGCTACTCTTTTGCTCCAAGTTGAACTGATGTAACTCCCCCTTTGACGATATGATTGGTCCGCTGCCCCAATCGGAACACGATTTATGTGCTTATCAGCGTAGGTCACTAAAATGATACGGTCTGCTTTTCCGGTATCAAAAAGTTGAGAGTCAATAGATAATTTCTGCTCAGCTTTAGCTGGTAATGCAATGAGCATTACTATTAATGACAGAAAAAAAAGTAAACTAATCCTCATTTGAATATTCAGCATCATTGCGTGGTTCTAATCAGAAGAAGGTAGTTCGTGAGACAGTTCAGCAAAAACAACAAGCGAATTTTTACGCAATTGTGAAATGGCATCATTGACCTCAAGAGAATTAGCTTGCCGATTGCCGATTTGAACTTCGTAAATGCCATTTTCAGATGGCCCTTTAATGATATGGCCTGAAACACCATTCAAAATGGTTTCAATTTGTTCTGTGCCTGAATGTTCTGCAAAAACAATACGTATGATATTGTTTTTATGTTCACCTTCAACCGGATTGGCTAGTGTTCTGTAATCGCCTTTCAACTCAGGATCATCAGTTGGTAGATTTAACATAAACGGCATTGCCAGCAATAACAAGCTTGCTGCTAAAGCGGTGTATTTTATAAAACCAAGAAACTGATGCGAAGAAAGTTTCTGCTCTTGGCTTGCCTTGGCTTGTTTAGCAAACACGCTCCTCAGTTTGGATTGTTCCTTCATTCGCTTTTTCAGCTGAGCAAACGAAACCTGCGACACCTGTTGCAAAAGATCTGGCTGCTGTATCTTTTCAAACAATTGTTGTTGTTGATTTATTTCAATCCTACAAGTGACACAAGTTGTAACATGCTTCCTTACCAAATCTTGTTCGGCAGGATCTAAGGAATGATTAACATACCAAGGTAGAAGGCTCCATACCTCTTGATGCTCGCTTTTATTCGTGATTTTGATCTCTGTAGATGCCATAGTTAACTCCTGCCGCTAAGCTCTGGAAGAACTTTTGCCAAAATTTTTCGCGCATGAAACATTCTTGTTTTCACTGTATTTTCAGGACATTGCATAATTTCTGAAATCTCACTGTAATGCAAGCCCTGATAATATGTCATTTCCACCACGGCACGCTGTTCAGTAGACAATCTATCGAAAGCAACCTCAAGCCAGTTACTGGTTTCCAATTGAGAAGTCCATTGCACACCTCTGTCAGGAAAATAATCCAGTTCGTCATTCAATTCCACCGAACGATCCTCTCTTATCTGGCTTTGTGCTGTACTTTTCAATGCCTTAAAATAAGCAATACCCAATATCCACGTGGAAGGACGGCACACTTGATCATAAGTGTATGCTTTTTCCCAGACCACATACATGACGTCATTAATAATCTCTCCAATACAGTCCTGACGTCTTGTGATGTGGAATATAAACTGAGATAACCTAGTAAAGTAGATTTGATAAAGTTGTTCAAAGGCATACTCATCTCCAGTCGCGATTTCTGCGATCAAACCCCGCTCCTTATCCTGCTGCGCTTGCGAGCTAAAGGATCTTTGCATTTTTAACTCTGGCGGCGCATACATGTTGTTTCATAAATCTAAAAAGTTAATTTTTAAGATTCTAATAATCTTGACCTGTTTATTCCTCACAACGAAAAAAAAGTTCACGACTCACGAAAACAATTGAAAAATCAAAATCCGACTGTAATAGAAAACACAGCACGGTTGTCGACAACATGGGGATTAAATTGCCACTGTGAAAACGATGCTTCTTTTTCAGACGACGCATAACTGCCGCCGTAATAACGCACATCGATACCAATATTACGGGAAAAATGAACTGTTAATCCGGAAGTCCAATAAAGATAGTCATAGCGCAGAACCAACCTCTGGTCATTGTAGCCGAAAGTACTGGATATTTGGATTGCATCGGTGATTGGATAACGACCTATAATTTCGGAATTGTAGGATAGGTCATTTTGGTTATAGCTGTTTTCAGAAATATTGAGATTAAGTGTCAGCAAATCACGAAAATGGCTATTGAGATAGAATTCATTATAATCAGCTACCTGACCGAAAATTTTGCCATCGTAAATGTAGCGAGTCCATGACGTATTAAATCGCCAATCATCCGATAGCTGATAAAAAAACCCTAGGTATGGCCTGAATTCTGCAGTGGAGCGATTCTCAAACCCATAGTCAGCAAAATTAACCGTTGAAGCAAAAGAACCCAGGTAAATTCCCGATTTGAACTCATAATCAATGTTAGTTTGTACAACAGGCTTTCCATCGCTCTTTGAATAACCACGCCAAATATAATCAGTAGCACCAGTAAAGCTACTACTTAATTTTCCGGTTAATTCGGCAACACAATCTATAGAATAAGCTAGGCTTAACATGAGCAATAATAATCGACAACTTGCCCGACTTAACCCCAGCGTGGTTTCTTGTGCATATGGATAAAAAATAAACATCAAAGAATATTTAAGAAATACAATTATCTAATACTATTTTGTGAATCATTTTTTTGAACCCAGAAAAATTAAATGGGCTGCTCTGAACCTTTTCTTTTCGAGATGGAATATACGGCACATAAGACAAAAAGATCATACTTTATTTTGATTCTTTGTCTTATATTGATTTGAGCATAACTCGTCCACTGCACCTGCGGATTATATGCGAAAAATTAAAGATAACTTACTCATATGCTATGCATATGAAATCCAAGTAATCTAAATTCTCAATGGAGAGAAATATAATGAGATTATCAATAATTAAAACCTCAACAGCCTTAGCTGCAGTTTTAGCAGTATTCGTGACAACGACCTTACCTGTCTCAGACGCAAATGCGGCTGATATTCGCGTAAAATGCGAAACAAGGGCGAACCGATCTTCAGTTTCTGTGGATGGCAATAATTTAGTGGCTGGTAATTATATTGCCAAAATCATATCAGGTAGCCATACAAAAAAATCCGGACCCAAAGCAACTATTGGTGATGAAGTTGAGTTTGATTTTGATAGCGATCCAGCGAATGTCGCTGCTGGTGCCACACGTATCAGTCGTACCTTTATTCAAGGACAAGTAACTGGACAGCTCATCAACGAACAAGGATTTACTGTTGCACAGGCCACCAGAACCTGCCGCGTGCGTTAGAGAACGGTCAACGGACGCTTCTTGTTTTACTCTAATTCATAGAGATGATCCCTCGGCAGTTATGCCAGGGATCTCATTAAGACTTAATCTCTGCTTCGTTAGGTTTAAATTTCTGATCTCTACAAAGAGAAAGGGGATTATAGATCCAGTACGATTTATTCATGAACCATTACTTTAAGCAAGCGAGTTTACCTGGTGAAAAAAAGAGATAACAAAAATGATAAAAGTGACGGGGGAGAATCACACAAATGTTGACGCAGTATTTTATCCCACGTATAGTGCAAAATACGAGGGAAAAAATCACACAAAATATGGATTTTAGTTAAGCTTAATTAAAAGCACCTGTTCTTAGCTAACTTAAGAGGGAGATTCTCTATGTTTCAAGCATCACAATTTAGAAAGATTGTTAACACAATCATTTATTTCACAACAACCCTGACCTTTTTATCAGTAAACAATGCTTCTGCGGATGGCAACCAAGTCAATTTCGCACTTACAGATAATGCGGGACACTGGTTTGATACCGGATCTGTAGTTGCAGGTAATCGTTCGATTGCAATCGCCTCTCCCGGCGTGAGAATCAATTTTTCTGGTAATTCCAATACGGTGCATACGAGAACCAGTTTGATTTATCCAACCGGTGCAGCGGGTATGCCATTTAATACAGAACCTAAGAAAGGAGGCGATAGCCTAACGTTAACAACTCCGGGGTTGTATGTTTTCACCTGCAGCATCCATCCGTATATGTTTGGTGCAGTGATTGTGGATGATCCAACAACCACCGGTTTGGATCTTGGATCTTCACTCAGTTTAGTTAATGGAATTACCGTTCCGAGCAGTAGCGACCTGGCTACACGTCTGTTGCGAACATTCTTTATCGCAACCAACCCGGCTAACTGGCAGAATTACGCGAGTAGCGCGCCATGGCATATAACTTATCCAGATGTTGATGTGCGCGTGGATATCGGAGTTGTTAATCTACCCGCTGTGCTAAACGCCCGTTACGGAAATGATATCAATCTGGCGGCGCTGGCAAATCCAGTGACCCCCGCAGTAGGTGAAATCTGGGTAGCTACCCAGTTTGAAACGACATCAGGTAAATCAAAACCGGGAACGGTATCTGCGATTAGCGGATCTTCCTGGCAAGTAACACGCAAAGTAGCGCTACCTTCAATCCAGATGAACAATCCGCATAATATGTGGACGGACAAGGATCAAAGCGTTATTTACGTGACGCAATGGTTTGACAAGAAACTGACGGTTTATGATCGCCAAACCGGTGCGCTGATCCGTAATGTATCTGTCGGTGAAGCACCAGCGCATGTGATGACTCTGACCGACTCGGATCGAATTCATATCACCAATAACGGCGATACCCGCACAGATTCTGTGATGGAACTGACTCCTTTTGCTACCAAGGTGCTGCGCAGGGTGGACATTGGGCGAGGCAATCCGCACGCACATTGGATGAGCCATGACGGTAAAACCATGGTAACGCCCAATGTCATTTCCGGCGATACCACGCAGTACAATTTCAAGAAAAATGTGATAGAGGCTATTTTACCATCGGGCACTCGTCCATTTAGCCATCCCTTAGCAACGGGCATGATGCCGGACGCCAGCAAATATTACGTTGCCAATTTGCTGGATAGCACAATTACGGTCGTGGATATGAATACACACCACGTCATCAAGAACATCAACCTGATTGAACACTACGATCCCATATCAGGAGCCATTTCTGGCCCTGTAGGCGCATTGCCGATTCAGACTCCTGTTTCTCCGGACGGAAAAAATATGGTCACAGCCAATACGCTGACAGGCACAATTACCATCATCGATACCCGACCTAATTTGGCTACAACGGATGAAGTCGTGGCGATGCTGGCATGCGACCCCGGTTGCCATGGCGTTCAATACGGTGCTAAGAAAGGAGGCGGTTACTACGCCTACGTATCAAGCAAATTCTCAAACAGAATGCTGGTTGTTGATCCAGATCCAAATGGTGATGGAGATCCATCCGATGCCAAGATTGTAGGTAAGGTGGGACTTTTCTCGGCAAGTACGACGCTGAAAGATGCCAGCATAACAGGCAATCCAGGAATGGGCGGGCAAGGTATTTTACCTATCCCGGTGGTTTATAACGGCTGGGTTCAGAATCTACCCGCTACCTGGAGCAATAAACTGACCCCATCCCAACGTAATCCGTTTATAACCAATTAGTTAAGACAAATAGTATTTTAGTTAATCCCTTTAACATCAACACGATGCATCACTACTTTTACTTACTTATATTAATTAGGAGAAAAACATGAGTTCAGGACATGACGAATTTGAGGATGATTCATCTGGACACGATCACAAAGCCTTCCAGTTTACAATTGTGGACGACAAGGTAACGGAAGTGTTCGAACAGGACGATGGCGCATGGAAATCCAAGTCCATTGATGACGATGGCAGCGAAACTTACACAGTGGAAGGAAGTGAAGTCATCCGCACCGAAGTGAAACCATTTGGCACGGAAACCACTCATTATGCTGACGTGGATGCAGATGGTGTTTATCTGCGTGTTTCTGAGCAATGGCAAATCTCACCGGATGCTCCTCCTGACGGGCATCACTTTAAGTTTGAGGACGATCTCTCATTCTCGCCGTCAGATGGTGATGATCATATTGCAGTACGCGGGGGTGAGGACTGTCATGGCGGGAACGGGGCTGACGATTTCGTTATCCGTGAAGCAGCACATTTGCGTATCGCAGACTTTAACTCACTAGATGATCACGATTCTCTGGTGTTTGACACCGGCCTTGGCCTAACGTCAGTACCGCATCTGGCTAGTTTTGTTACAGATGCCCATCAGGATGGTCAAGATTTCATCGTCCACTTTGGTTCTGATGTTTCGATCACGCTGGTAGGCGTGGCACCGGGTCAAATTAGTTGGGATGATGTCAGTGTGCTGAGCTAGTTCCCAACAAACAGAAGGGTTCTTAAGGAAGCTCTGATTAAGTTGATTACATTCATGGTGAGCCTGTCGAAGGACTTAATCAGAGCTTCCTTAATTCCTCTGAAATGATAAACGCTATCAAATATTCCCGGAATAATCAGAATGTAGGGCTCGTTCGAGAAGTCCCGAGCAAATACATAATCTTTAAATAAAATCAATAAAAATATTATCTTCTAAGATTTATAGATAGAGGCACTCAATATGAACATTACACGCATTAACCAAGAACGCCTTCTCAACGCCAAGTTGGCTTATACGCCGCGAAATTTACAGCTAAAATCGGTGACTGCTTTACTGGATGGAGACGATGTTATTCCGAAAGCCGGGGATATGGTATTGGCGAAGGTAACAAAAATAGGTCAGCACGCCGGATTAGAATTATCACATGGGCGACGCTCTGCCTTATTTGTAGGAGATGAAATTATCGTGTGCTACGGCAATCGCTATGCGCCCGATCAGTTTGAGGCCCAAGTACCCAACGATTTGGGGCCGTGCGATTTGGTCGCATCAGGCGGTATCGCAGCACATATGAATCATCGCCATGCCAATGTAAAAGCCCCTACTAGTATTCAACCGATTGGCTTACTATCAGATAGTCAGCAGCGAATCAATTTAAAAGATACTGCTTTACCTAAGCTAAGTGGCTTGATTCCTCGCCCTTACACAATCGGAGTGGTTGGAACATCCATGAATGCCGGAAAAACAACGACCGCAGCAACCTTGATTCGTGGCCTGGTTAATGCAGGTTATACAGTAGGCGCTGCTAAAGTGACTGGCACTGGTTCAGGCCGAGATACTTGGTTCATGACAGATGCAGGGTCTAAATTAACCTTAGATTTTACCCATGCGGGTTTTCCTTCAACTTATCTTGCTTCACCAGCACAGATTGACAATATCATCGAAACACTTGTTACACATTTGAGCGTAGCCAAAGTGGATGCAATTGTGATTGAAGTAGCGGATGGCTTATTTCAATCCGAAACAGCCGCTCTACTTAATTCCAGGATCTTTGCAAAAACTATAGATAGTGTGATTTTCGCAGCGGGCGATGCAATGGGTGCAGCAGCTGGTGTTGCGTGCCTGAAAAGTAAGAAATTGCCCGTGATTGCTATCAGCGGCCGATTGACCGCCTCCCCTTTGGCTATCTCTGAGACCGAGAAAGCCACGGGATTACCTGTTTTAGATAAAGCGGCGCTCAGCTCTCCAGCCATTGTCGATGTATTGCAAATTCCTTGCCTATCCGATTTGCGCCAAAACCCCCTTAAGGTCGCGGGGCAGCTACTGGGGCATTTGCGCAGCAAAGTAAACCAGGGATCGCAGACGCAGGCTGTATCTACGCCTTAACTACGGTGAGCTTGTCTCCGGAAGGTGAATCTACAGCAGTAGCTTTAGGCAGAAACCGGGTAGGCAAAGCAACATCCTCCATCGGTGACACTCAGATAAATCATGCCCACAAGCTCGGAATAATTCACTTCAACCGTAGAATCGCGTGACTATCCATTTCACAATAAAGACAAAATGATTATTCCACCCATACTTCACGGTCTCCGCCGCACTCTGTTCGCGCGTCTTGTTGCCAATGGATTGGCTCAAGCTGCGTTAACAATTGGTACGGCGTGGCTGATAAGAGAAATATTTGACAGTTTTCTGATTGCGGAACATGCCACGTTCAACTTGCACGTGGCATGGCTAATCATTGGATTAGTCACTACTGCTGCTTGTATTAGTTGGCTGCGCATGATGGAGCGTATTGATGCCGAATATATGGGTCAACACTATGCCTCGGAGGTTCGCATTCTATTGTACGACTGCCTCAGTTTTCTGACCCCACGAACGATGCAAAAACGTAGCCGGGGCGGCGTATCGCTTCGCTTTGTCGGCGATATGACATCATTGCGGCGCTGGGTGAGTATGGGATTGGCACGGGTGACGGTCGCAGGTGTCTCAACAGTATCTGCATTAGTGGTGTTAGGAATGATCAATTGGCAGCTGACTCTGACGGTCACCCTATCATTAGTCATCGGCACAGGATTAACCTACTTATTTGGCAGACGCATGCGTGCTGCTGCAATTGAGTCTCGGCGTCGTTTATCCAATTTAGCAGCAAATGTGAATGAAAAAGTAACCAGCATTGCTGTCGTACAAGTATTTGGTCAAGTTGATCGCGAGCGCGAACACATTGTTCGTCAGGGAAAATATCTACAGAAATCGATGGTGGCGCGAGCACGGGTAGCGGGACAGATTCTTGGAATAACTGAGTTCTCAGTAGCCATGACATCAGCAACAACGCTACTGGCAGGTGTTTTTGCCGTAGCCGCTGGAACAGCCAGTGTGGGTGCAGTAATTGCGGCGATCAGTATTGTCGGCATTCTTTTACCTCCTTTGCGTGATTTGGGACGCGTTCAGGAGTATTGGCATGGCGCTTGTATTGCGCGTGAAAGAATCAAAGAATTTTTAGACAGCCCCTCATTGGTCACACAGTCAGCAAATGCGCCGGATTTAACAGTCAGCTCAGGTCGTTTGGAGTTCGCTTCTGTCAGTGTAGTGGGTGGATTAAGTCAATTGAGTGCCACGGTAGAGCCAGGCACGATTGTTGCAGTAGTGGGTCCCAATGGCGCAGGCAAATCGACACTGTTGTTATTGGCTGCACGCCTAATTGACCCTCATGAAGGAAAAGTGATTCTTGATGGGCAAAACCTGACAGAGCACAACTTGAATTCTGTCCGCCATTCCATCGGCATGGCAGGTCCGGATCTCCCCTTGTTACGCGGCAGCATCGACAGGAATTTGCGTTATCGCTGGCGTAATGCACCGGATGAAGAAGTTGCCAGAGTGCGTGCATTATGCGGTATTGATGAGTTACTCGCGCAATTTCCGAAAGGAGAAAAAACACGTGTCGCCGAAGGCGGTTTAAGCTTGTCGGTAGGTCAACGCCAGCGAATCGCTCTGGCACGCGCTTTACTCGGCAATCCCGTGCTTCTCCTGCTGGACGAGGTTGATGCCAATTTGGATTCACAAGCCAACAAAATCTTAGACCGTGTGCTCGCTGAACATCAAGGTACCGTCTTGATGGTAACGCACCACTTAAGCCATATCATGGCCGCTGATGTAATCTGGTATCTCGAGGCAGGTCGTTTGCTGGAAGTTGGTGCGCCCGCCGAACTGTTATCCGGCAATGGGCCAACCGCACGGTTTTTTGGCATGAACAAATCGGTAGCCATTTGAAGCTGATCGTCTGGGGAATATTACTCATGTTTCTACAAGCTTCTACCGCTAGGGCGATAGATATGACACCACGTTCCAAACCATTAGAGCGAGGAGTTGTATTGCAACGCACGCTGCAAATGGACTCACGCCAGAAATACTTTCTTTATATACCCCATCACGGTGGAAACAACGCAAGAATCTTTGTTACCGTACATGGAATTTCGCGTAATGTTAAAGAACATGCCAAGCGATTTGCAGCTTTTGCTGAGAAATTTGGCGTCGTGATGATCGCACCCTATTTTCCTGCTGATCGCTTTCCTGATTATCAGAGATTAGGGCACAAAGGTAAACGCGCCGATCTCATGCTCAATGAAATCGTATCTGAAGTCGCGCAAATTACCGGAGCCAGCGCACACAAGCTTTACTTGTTTGGTTATTCGGGTGGAGCACAATTTGTGCATCGCTACATGCTTGCTTATCCGGAACGTGTCGCAAAGATTGTTCTGGGAGCGCCGGGTTGGTATACCCTGCCTGACCCAACAATTGAGTACCCAGTCGGGATAAAAGAATCCCGCCGCTTACCACAGATACAATTCGACCCCATGCAATTCTTGCATATCCCTGTTTGTGTGTTGGTGGGAGAAAAAGATAATCGGCGTGATGCAGAACTCAATAAATCAACACAAATTGACAGATTGCAAGGTAGAACCCGCATTGAACGCGGTCAATATTGGGTAGAAGAGATGAATCATCAAGCCAGAACACAGGGCTTACTGACAACCTATGCATTTCATCTGCTACCGGATTCACCCCACTCGTTCTCTATTAGCATGCAGCGCGGCGGCATGGGAGAAAAAACGTTTGATTTTTTATTTCCTGAGGGATGACAGTGTGCCATTTCTTTCACTTGAACAGATCGAATACGTTAAATTAGAATCCTATTAAAGATTGGTAGTGATACCAAAAGAATCCGCCAATCTGATAGTGCGCGCAAATGAAAATATCCTGGTTAAAGATTGTGCTCATTGCAATGGTTTGCAGCTTATTGATTAGTACTACTGCTTATGCACAAGAAGATACCTCTGACCGATCGCAGAAATCAATCTCAAAAAAAACCTCCAAAGAAAAGAAAAGAAGAAAGAAAAAACCCGGTCCCTTCATCGGAAATGCTGGCTTAGGCTATAAATGGAATAAAGGTAAAAGTGAAGTCCGCCTTGGCGGGTTTATGCAGGTTGATTCGCGAACATTTTTTGATGATCAAGCCAACTCAGGCAATGATGGTTTTATTTTGCGCAGAATTCAACCATCACTCGAGGTCAAATTTAACAAGACTTATAGTTTCTATATCATGTCAGGTTTTGGGGCTACACCCGGAATCCTTGATGTATTTCTAGAGGGTAATTTCACGAAACCATTCAATGTTCGTGTAGGCAAGTTCAAACCCCCGTTTGGGCTGGAACGACTGCAATCAGCCACGGCGTTGGCCTTTAACGAACGCGCCTTTCCTACCAACTTAGCACCCAATCGTGAAATCGGTGCACAAATTTTCGGCGACATACTCTGGGATACGACGGAATATCAGATTGGACTATTTAACGGCGCAATCGACAATAGCTCAGGATTACGCGGCAGTGTTATTAATTCAAACAACAGCGGTGTAGATTTTGTTGCGCGTATTTTCTCCCATCCCCTGAAGCATAGCGATGCTGAACTCTTAAAAGGGCTTGGTCTGGGTATTGCTTATAGTTATGGAACGCAGCAAGGCAGCGCACAGCAAGGCCATTATAATTTACCAACCTTTATTTCTCCGGGTCAGCAAGTCATTGCTTCTTATGTGCAAGGCGCATTCGCCGATGGCAGCCGCCAAAGAATTTCTCCACAGCTTTATTATCATTACGGCCCATTTGGCCTACTTGGCGAATATACAATTTCCCAGCAAGATATTAAGATTGGAACAACCACAGATCAGGTTTCAAACGAAGCTTTTCAAGCGCAATTATCCTGGGTTGTATTTAATGGCGATGCTTCATTCCGCAGAATAAGACCTCATAATCCGTTAACGCTAGAAAACATCGGCGCATGGGGTGCTGTACAACTCGTGACACGTTATTCGGAGCTATACTTGGATTCCAATGCGTTTACAAATGGATTGTTTGACCCGGATCGATCAGCCAGAAAGGCGCAGGACTTCGGAGTGGGTATCAATTGGTATCTCAATCGCAATATTAAATTCCAATTGGATTACAATCAGACTCGCTTTACCAGCGGCGCAAGCGGAGGAACCAATCGCCCCGAAGAGAAGGTTTTGTTTTCACGCATGCAAATCGCATTTTGATTTTCTTCGCTTCTTCCAATATGGAATGGGGCCGAGTTAACCTTCATCCAATAACGCACCCACCAGCTTCGCCTCTATTTCCTGGTATTGCGGATTGTTGTTACGAACGGCGGAAGACTCTTGCCAGGCAGGATTCTGGCGTAAAGCGCTGGTCAGTTTGCTCCAGTTATCGGGCAATTTTTCACTCTCGGCTTTGTCCACATGCAAGGTATCCTGCGCGGCATGACCGCGGTGCATTAATTTATTCAACAGATGCTTTTGGCGTAGATACAATACTTGCAGCGTGGTTTCGTCGGCGCATTGCCACTGCGTACCTTTTACGGTTGCTTTAATTTCATCACCATAGCGCTTGAAGGTCGACCAACCGGCACCAGCAATGGCACCCAATGCAGTGGCAGCGCCCAGACTCATGCCACCGACCATCAAATCAATACCCGCTCCGGCTGCCGCGCCCTTGGCTGCGGCGCTGCCGACATCAAGTCCGTACGCTTTGAGTATGCCGGGGGCGAAGATGTCCAATTGCCAGTGGCCGTTGCTGACCGGAATTTTCTGGATCGCGACATCTTTTTCCGAAAAATTAAAAATGGATAACAAGTCGTGCAGACAATGCTGCTCGGCTTTGCGGACAAATTCATGCAGCCGGTCTTCAAGCAGTGAATGCGCGATCAGATTATTTTGGGTCGCTTTGCTCTCACGATAACAGGCCACATTCACAATCAGTGCAGCAACCCGCTTGGCGCCGGATAAGCAAAGCTGGTTCCATAATTTGGCTCGGTAATCAATCAGCTTCTGCAGCCGGTCGTAATGGGGTTCCACCAAAGTCTGCATTTTCTGATACAGACGCTTTTCCGCTTCGAAAGTAAATGCGACGGTATCGAATTCCAGCGTCGCATGCATGTGGAAAGCTGCCAGATGCTCGCGCCATTTCGCCAGCTCCCGGTCATGCCCGGCGATAAAATTAAACACCGGAATAATCGGTTTGCCCGATTGCGTGAGTATCTCCAGTTCCAGGCGGTACTTTTCCAGGAAAGGCTCACGCACATCGATGATATAGAGAAGAATATCGCTGCGTAACACTTGCCGGATGACTTTCGCTTCCTGCTCGAGCGAATCATTGACGGCAACATGCGTCACGAAATGCTCCAGTATCTGCACCGGTGGCAGCGATTTCGATTTTGCAGCCAGCTTTTTGATATGTGCGGATAGCGCCCGTGAGTCTTCCAAACCGGGCGTGTCGTATAAATTCAGAATCGGCTCGTTGTCGGCAGATATCGTCGCTTGCTCGACATGCCGCGTAGTGCCTGCACCGTCTTCAATAACGCCAAATTCGGTGCTGCGCAGCATGGTGCGGATCAATGATGTTTTACCCGTATTGGTATGCCCGACGACGGCAATATTCAGCAAAGCATCGGTATGCGGGCGATGGG
>CXWL01109208.1_pt1 | contig 16117 bp, 22 predicted proteins | sample 590931 | NCBI WGS metagenome assembly CXWL01 (sample SAMEA3498368, study PRJEB10139) | groundwater metagenome | biome: water well; material: biofilm material | place: Germany | collected 2015-04-27 | reverse complement strand
CGCGCGCACCTTCTGTGCCAACGTATTGCGCGGCAGTAACGCCCGCGTATTCGCCGGAAGAAACTCGATACCCAGCACCGCTTCATCCGTGCAGCGGATGCCGAGCATGGCGAAAGGCGTGGAGAGAATGGCTTGATAGTCCATACCGGCATGATAGCGGAAATGAAAGCGCCAGCTTCAGTGCAGGCTCATGTCGGCGCAGCCGATGTGAAGCCGCGAAGCGGCGGCCGAAACTGAAAACGGGAGCCGAGGCTCCCGTTCTGTACCGCATAAAACCGCTGCTTACACTGCAACTTTACGAGCAACCAATTTTTCTTTGATACGTGCCGATTTGCCGGAACGATCACGCAGGTAGTAGAGCTTGGCACGGCGCACATCGCCGCGGCGCTTTACTTCGATACTGGCGATGATAGGCGAGTAAGTTTGGAAGGTACGTTCCACGCCTTCGCCGGCGGCGACTTTGCGCACGATGAAGCTGGAATTCAGCCCCTTGTTGCGCTTGGCGATGACCACGCCTTCATAAGCCTGGGTACGCTTGCGTTCGCCTTCGATCACGTTGACGTTCACGATGACAGTGTCGCCGGCTGCAAAGTTGGGGATGGTCTTGCCCAGACGGGCGATTTCTTCTTTCTCAAGTATTCCGATCAGATTCATTTTGTTTCCTCTTCTTGTGCGGAAGCTTGTTCCTGCTGGTACTCTGCCAGTAGCCGAGCTTCCTGTTTTGTTAACTGGCGCAGTGCCAGCAAATCCGGGCGACGTTCCGCAGTCCTGCCTAATGCCTGCTTCAATCGCCACTTCTCTATCTCGGCGTGGTGCCCGGACATCAACACTTCCGGAACTTCCTCGCCGTTATAAACTTCCGGCCGCGTGTAGTGCGGGCAATCCAGCAGACCCTGTACAAAGGAATCCTGCTGCGCCGATGCGTCGTCGCCCAATACGCCGGAGATCTGCCGCACCACGCTGTCCATCACCACCATCGCTGCCAACTCGCCACCGGACAACACGTAATCGCCGATGGAAAGCTCTTCATCCACTTGCTGGCGCAACAGGCGTTCATCCACGCCCTCGTAACGGCTCGCCAGCAATATCAATCCTTCTTCCCGCGCCAGCAGTTCCATCACCACGTCATGGGTGAGCGGTCTGCCTTGCGGCGAGAGGTGGATCACCCAACTCTTCGCCTTTCCGCTGGCGGCCTGCGCTGCTTTCGCTGCGCTGATCGCTTTTTCCAGCGGTTCAGCCAGCATCACCATTCCGGGGCCGCCGCCGTAGGGACGGTCATCGATGGTGCGGTAGTTGTCGGTTGTGAAATCACGCGGATTCCACGTCTGCAACTCAAACTTGCCCTGCTCTGCTGCACGCCGCGTCACGCCATATTTCGTAATCGCCTCGAACATCTCGGGAAACAGCGTAACAACGTCGAACCTCATTTGAGGTAATCCGCCTGCCAATCCACGCGGATCGTTTTTTTCTTCATATCCACTTGCTGGATGACGCTGGCAATGAACGGGATCAACTTTTCACCCTGCTCACCCTTGACCACCAGCACATCGTTGGCACCAGTCTCCAGCAGCGAGTCCACAATGCCGAACACCTCACCCGCCAGATTCTCCACCGACAAGCCAACCAGGTCGGACCAGTAGTATTCGTCTTCTTTCTGTTGCGGCAGGCTGTCGCGCGGAACCGCGATCAACAGCCCTTTGCATTTTTCCGCTGCGGTGCGGTCGGCGATGCCTTCCAGCTTGGCCACCAGCACTTTGCCGTGCACATTGGCTTCCAGCACTTGCAGCGGACGCCAGGATTGCTCGTTGCCCACATACCAGGTGTCATGGTCGAGCAGGCTGTCCAGATATTCGGTGAAAGTCTGAACCTTCACCCATCCTTGCAGGCCCTGCGCCGCCGCCACCTTCCCCATGACAACCATGGGGCTTGCCTCGCCAATACTCAACTCGCGCAGCGGTTCGTTCGACCCCTCTCCCTCCGGGGGAGGGTTTGGGTGGGGGAAACGAATATGGCGAGCCGCCATATTTCGTTAGGCCTTGGCTGTTGCACCGACACGCTTTACCAAGCGACCCACGGTCTCGCTCAACTGCGCACCCTTGTCCTGCCAATGCGTCACGCGATCCAGCTGGATACGCAGGTTTTCGACGCCTTCTGCCGCCAGCGGGTTGTAGAAACCGACGCGCTCGATAAAGCGACCGTCACGACGGTTGCGGGAATCCGCCACCACCACGTTGTAGTACGGACGATTCTTCGAACCGCCGCGAGAAAGACGAATGACTACCATAGTAATTACCCAATAATTGTGATTTGGCCAATGCCAAAGGGCGCGAATTCTACGATACCTTGCCGATTTCTGGCAAGGACTGTTTCTGAGGGGAAATTAGCGGTGCAGGATGACTTCCAGCACGAAGCGCGTGCCCAGATAGGCCAATACAAGGAAGCCGAAGCCGCTCAGCGTCCAGCGCACCGCCGTATGGCCGCGCCAGCCATAGAAGTGATGCCCCAGCAACAGCCCACCGAACACCACCCATGAAATCATCCCGAACAGCACCATATGGTTGAACTGCAAAGGATGACCGAAGATCTGCCTTGAGAACAACATACCGGAAACAACGGTGATGGTCAGTAACACGAAGCCCACGCCGATGACGCGAAACAGCAAAGTTTCCAGGGTCAGCAGCGGTGGCAGATTGCGCAACACCTTGGGCAGTTTGGCGTGATGCAGGCGCTTATCGACCAACGAGATCAATCCGGCATGCAATGCGGCAATGGTGAACAGGCTGTAGGCAAGCATGGCCATCAGCACATGGGTATCGAACAGACCCGAGGCGGGTTGCGTCAGAATGTGCGCATCGGGGTAGATCGCCGGCAGCGCCGTGCTGACAGCGGCCAACGGCAACACCAGGGCCTGCAAACTGGACAAGGGATAAAAGGAACGCGCCAGCCAGTACACCAGCACAGTCAGCCACAGAATGAGCGACAGCGCAGACACCAGCCCCAGATTCAACGCGCCCCAGATGAACAGGGTGTCGTACAGCAGCCAACCGTGCAGTGCCAAAGGAACAATGACCGCAAAGCCCAGCGCGCCGCGATTCTGCTGCTCGGCATTGCCCGCAGCTTGCGCGCGCCAGAACAGAATAGCCAGAACGGCATAAAGGACAAACGTGAGCAGATGCAGTGCTTGGTTCGACATGGGGAGTGCAGATGTTTTAGACTGTGCGGATTCTACAGGAAGCGCCGCGCAAAGTGGCAGGCGCTTTGTTCTGTTATAAACCCAAAGCCGTTCGTGTGAGTTTGTCGAAACATGAACGTCCGCGAAACCAAGGGCAATACCTTTAGTCCTGAGCATAGTCGAAGGGTCAGGCCAAACGGATAGCTATATATTAGGAACCAGACCATGTTGGACAACCTTACACAACGCTTCTCGGGCATCGTCAAAAATCTGCGCGGACAGGCCCGGCTAAGCGAAAGCAACATCCAGGATGCACTTAGAGAAGTGCGTCTTGCCTTGCTGGAGGCAGACGTCGCGCTGCCTGTGGTCAAGGAATTCATCGCCACGGTCAAGGAAGCCGCGCTGGGCCAGGAAGTCATCGGCAACCTGCAACCGGGGCAGGCGCTGGTTGGCGTGGTGAACCGCGAATTGACCAGGCTGATGGGCGAGCACAACGATGCGCTCAATCTGGCCACCGTACCGCCTGCCGTGATCCTGATGGCCGGCCTGCAAGGCGCGGGCAAGACCACCAGCAGCGGCAAGCTGGCCAAACTGTTGCGCGAGCAGAACAGGAAGAAGGTGCTGCTGGTGAGTTGCGACGTGTATCGCCCCGCCGCCATCGAGCAACTGCGCACGCTGGCACAGCAACTTGAGATCGATTTTTTCGCCTCCGATGCCAGCCAGAAACCGCTGGACATCGCCCTTGCCGCCCACGACTACGCGCGCAAACATCACCATGACGTATTGATCGTGGACACTGCAGGTCGCCTCGCGGTGGACGCGGCGATGATGACGGAGATCAAAGACCTGCACGCTGCGCTGCAGCCCATAGAGACCTTGTTTGTGGTCGATGCGATGACCGGTCAGGATGCGGTGAACACCGCCAAAGCATTCGGCGATGCGCTGCCGCTCACCGGCATCATCCTCACCAAACTGGACGGCGATGCGCGCGGCGGCGCAGCCTTGTCGGTGCGACAGATTACCGGCAAGCCGATCAAGTTTGTCGGTGTCAGCGAAAAACCGAACGGCCTCGAAGCCTTCCACCCCGAGCGCATGGCGCAGCGCATCCTGGGCATGGGCGACGTGCTGTCGCTGCTGGAAGATGCACAGCGCAATGTAGATCACGCCGAAGCCGCCAAGCTGGCGAAGAAGATGCACAGCGGCAAAGGTTTCGACCTCAACGATTTCAAGATGCAGATCGTGCAGATGAGAAAGATGGGCGGCGTCTCCGCGCTGATGGACAAACTGCCCGCACAGCTTGCCCAAGCGGCGGCAGGCGCGAAAGTCGATGAGCGCCAGATCAACCGCACCGAAGGCATCATCAACTCGATGACCCCGTTCGAGCGCGCCCGCCCCGAACTCATCAAAGGCTCACGCAAGCGCCGCATCGCAGCCGGTGCGGGTGTGCAGGTAATGCACGTCAACCAGCTGCTGAAACAGTTTGAACAATCGCAGAAGATGATGAAAATGCTCAGCGGCAAGGGCGGCATGGCAAAGATGATGCGCGGGATGGCAGGGAAATTTCCGGGGATACGTTAACCATTAAAGAAGAAAGCACGCATGGCTCTCAAAGCAATCATATTTGACGTGGACGGCACGCTGGCCGACACCGAAGACGGACACCGCAAATCCTTCAACAAAGCGTTCGCCGAAAACGGGCTGGATTGGAACTGGGATGTGGCACTGTACGACAAGTTGCTCAAGGTGACGGGCGGCAAGGAGCGCATCAAATATTTTGTGAGTGATTTTCTGCCGGACTTCAGCAAGCCTGCCGACTACGAAGTTTTCGTCAAAAATCTGCATGTCGTGAAGACCGGCCACTACACCGCCATGTTGCGCGAAGGCGCGATTCCATTGCGCCCCGGCATTAAACAGCTCATCGGCGACGCACGTAAAGCAGGCATCACGCTCGCCATCGCCACCACCACCTCTCCGGAAAATGTATCTGCCTTGCTGGAAGTCGGGTTGGGCAAGGATTGGGAAAGTTACTTTGCCGCCAATGGCTGTGGCGACATCGTGCCGCTGAAGAAACCCGCACCGGACATCTACAACTGGGTGTTGAATGAACTCAAACTCGCGCCGAGCGATTGCATCGCACTGGAAGATTCCTATAACGGTTTGCGCTCTGCGCTGGCTGCCGGCATCAAAACCTACATCACGACCAACCCATACACGCACAAGCAGGACTTCACGGGCGCGGCCGCCGTGTTCGACGATTTGAGCGACTTGCCGCGTTTCTATGATTTAATCGGGCTACGCAACTGACCTATGGAAAAGATCAATAAGACCGTTCGTGGTGAGTGTTTTCCGTTCGCTCCTTCGGTACACCGCGCTACGCGCGGCACTCAGGACGAACGGAAAATGTATCGAACCATAGTTGGAAGTTAATTCAGCGCTTTCTTAATTATTTAATTGACATGAACGAATATCTGAAACGCATCCTTAACGCCCGCGTCTATGACGTGGCGGTGGAAACCCCGCTGGAAGTGGCACCGAATCTGTCGGCCCGCATCGGCAACACCGTGCTGCTCAAGCGCGAGGATATGCAGCCGGTGTTCTCGTTCAAGCTGCGCGGCGCCTATAACAAGATGGCGCAACTCACGCCCGAACAACTGAAAAAAGGCGTCATTGCAGCCTCGGCGGGCAACCATGCACAGGGTGTGGCGCTTTCCGCACAAAAGCTCGGTTGCAAAGCCACCATCGTGATGCCTGCCACCACACCGCAGATCAAAATCGACGCCGTGAGGGCGCGCGGGGCGAAAGTGGTGCTGTTCGGCGATTCCTATTCCGATGCCTACGCTCACGCACTCGAATTAGAAAAGCAGACCGGCATGACTTTCGTGCATCCCTACGATGACCCGGACGTGATCGCCGGTCAGGGCACGATCGCTGTGGAAATTCTGCGCCAACATACGCAGCCCATCCATGCCATCTTCATCGCCATCGGCGGCGGCGGACTGGTCTCCGGCGTCGGCGCTTACGTCAAGCAACTGCGCCCGGACATCAGGATCATCGGCGTACAGCCGGTGGATTCCGATGCCATGTATCAATCGCTGAAAGCCAAGCGCCGCGTCACGCTTGACCATGTCGGGCTGTTTGCCGACGGCGTTGCGGTCAAGCAGGTCGGGAAAGAGACTTTCCGTCTGTGCCGCAAAGTCGTGGATGAAATTATGCTGGTGGATACAGACGCCACCTGTGCCGCGATAAAAGACGTGTTCGAGGACACCCGATCCATTCTCGAACCGGCGGGCGCACTCTCCATTGCGGCCGCCAAACAATACGCCGAGCGTGAAAATTTAAAGGGCGAAACCTTGGTCGCCATCGCCTGTGGCGCGAACATGAATTTCGACCGTTTGCGTTTCGTGGCCGAACGCGCCGAGATCGGCGAAAAGCGCGAAGCACTGCTGGCCGTCACCATCCCGGAAACGCCCGGCAGTTTCCGCAAATTCTGCTCGCTGCTCGGCAAGCGCAACATCACCGAATTCAACTACCGCTATGCCGATCCAAAAGCGGCGCAGGTGTTCGTCGGCATCCAGGTGCGCAACCAGTCGGAAACCACCGACCTGGTTGAAAAGCTGCGCAGCAGCAAACTGCCCACGCTGGATCTGAGCGACAACGAAATGGCCAAGCTGCATCTGCGCCATCTGGTCGGCGGGCACGCACCTGAAGCCAGGAATGAAATCCTGTTCCGCTTCGAATTTCCGGAGCGTCCGGGCGCATTGATGCTGTTCCTCAACAGCATGAGCCACAACTGGAACATCAGTCTGTTCCACTACCGCAACCACGGCGCGGATTACGGTCGCGTGCTGGTCGGCATGCAGGTCCCGCAACAGGACAAAAAGGCGCTCAAGACCTTCCTCGACACCCTCGGCTACCGCTACTGGGACGAGAGTGACAATCCGGCTTACAAGCTGTTCTTGGGTTAAAATTTGAGCAGCCGTAATGCCGTCTTCATCCTTTAAGGAGTTTGAAATGGGAACGCAAGAAATCGCCGCAATGGCATTGAAACTTGATCCAGCAGAACGGTTTGAATTGGTCGATCAGCTATTGCATAGCCTTGATCGACCCGATCCTGAAATCGACCGAATTTGGTTGGATGAAGCCGAACATCGGTTGGCTGCGTATCGCGCTGGCAAAGTCAAAGGTATTCCAGCTGAAGAGATATTCGGGCCGCTTTAATGCGCATTATTTTTTCCCCGGAAGCACGGTTTGAGTTTGAGGAAGCTGAGCGTTATTACAACCGACTAGCCGCATATCTGGGTAAGGAATTTCGTGCCGAGGCTCGTAGCGCCTTGCCGCGTTTGCAAAGATGGCCCCTCGCTTTTGCTATAGAAAGCGACGAAATAAGACGGCTGCTATTAAGTCGCTTCCCTTACAAATTGCTTTATGCAATCGAAAACGATCATATTTATGTCGTCGCAGTTGCGCACCAGCACCGCGAACCGAATTACTGGGTTGATCGCATCGGTCCATGAGCCAACTCCTGATCAACGACTACCGTTTCGCCGATTACAAAGAGAAAGTCATCGACTTGCTGTTGCGGGTAACAACGGTGAGCGTGGAGACGGAACGCATCACGCAGGCGATGAAGGTTGCGCCACGGTGAAGTTAGATTATGCCCGCCAACTCTTTCCGTGATTTCGTCCTTGAGCAACTCGCCGCCCTCGACGGCCTGCGCTGCAAGCGCATGTTCGGCGGCTACGGCTTGTACTGCGGTGAGATGTTTTTCGGCATCCTGTTCGATGGTCGCTTGTATTTCAAAACGCACCCCGACACTTTGGCGGAATATCTGGAACATCATGCTGCTGTTTTTGCGCCTTCGGAAAAACAGGTTTTGAAGAATTACCGCGAAGTTCCGGCCGATATTCTGGAAGATGGCGAACGATTGCTGCTTTGGACGATGAAGGCGGGGCGACCATGAACATCCAAGTTAGGAAGCAGGCACTGCGACAACGTATAATCGCCGCCCGCGATGCACTATCTGCGGCTGAGCGTTTGCATTGGAGCCGTGCCGTAACTGAAAACGTGTGCGCCTTGCAGAGCTACCAAGCTGCGCAAACGGTGCTGGGTTACATTAATTTTGGCGGAGAATTTTCTGCCGAGTTGTGGGTGCAACAGGCGCTGGGCGATGGCAAGCGCGTGTTGCTACCGCGCGTGAATCGCGCCACCCGGCAACTGGATATGTATGAGGTACGCGATTTACAGTTTGATGTCGCACCCGGTTTGTGGGGTATTCCTGAGCCAACCATTGAGCGTTGCACACGCTTCGATGCACCGGGCGAGCTGGATTTTATTTTGTTGCCCGGTGTGGCGTTCACCCGCGACGGTGCGCGACTGGGATACGGCGGCGGCTATTTTGACAAGCTGATTGCGCGCCTGCCGCACAACCCGACGCTGGCCGCAGGCACATTTGCGCTGCAAGTGGTAGCAGATATTCCGCAGGAGAGCACCGACCGCAAAGTGGAATGGCTGGTGACAGAAGACGAGACGATACACTGCGCAGCAATCAAAAAGTCTTAGAAACGCTGAACAAGTAAGGCATGCAGTTCGATACATTTTCCGTTCGCCCTGAGTGCCGCGCATAGTGCGGTGTATCGAAGGGTCGAACGGAAAACACTCACCACGAACGGACTTCTTCAGCATTTTGCTAACAGTTTTTTTGGAGAGAGAGATGGCAACGCAACAATCCGATTACGATCCGCAAGAAACCCAAGAGTGGCTGGATGGGCTGCAGTCCGTGCTGGATAAGGAAGGCGGCGCACGCGCGCACTTCCTGATCGATCAGTTGATCAATTATGTCCGGCTGGCCGGCGACGATATGCCGATCAGCGCGACCACCCCCTATATCAATACCATTCCGCTGGATAAGGAAGAGCGCTCCAGCGGTAACCACGAGTTGGAACACCGTATCCGCGCGCTGATGCGCTGGAACGCGATGGCCATCGTGCTCAACGCCAACAAGGAGTCTTCCGAACTGGGCGGGCACATCGCCAGCTTCGCCTCGGCAGCGACTTTGTATGACGTCGCTTTCAACCATTTCTTCCACGGCCAAACCGACGCTCACGGCGGCGACCTGGTGTATTTTCAGGGCCACTCCTCTCCCGGCATGTATGCCCGCGCCTTCTTAGAAGGCCGCCTCTCCGAAGAGCAACTGTACAAGTTCCGTCAGGAAGTGGACGGTGACGGTCTGCCTTCTTACCCGCACCCCTGGTTGATGCCGAATTTCTGGCAGTTCCCCACGGTGTCGATGGGCCTCGGCCCGCTGATGGCCATTTATCAGGCGCGTTTCATGCGCTATCTGCAGCACCGCAATCTGGCCAAGACCGAAGGCCGCAAAGTGTGGGCATTCCTCGGCGACGGCGAAACCGACGAACCGGAATCGCTGGGTGCGATCTCCATGGCCGGACGCGAGAAACTGGACAACCTGATCTTCGTGATTAACTGTAACTTGCAACGTCTGGACGGCCCGGTGCGCGGCAACGGCAAGATCATTCAGGAATTGGAAGGTGTGTTCCGCGGTGCGGGCTGGAATGTCATCAAGGTGGTGTGGGGCGGCAAGTGGGACCGTTTGCTGGCCAAGGACAAGAGCGGCCTGTTGTTGAAGCGCATGGAAGAAGTGGTAGACGGCGAATACCAGACCTACAAATCCAGAGACGGCGCGTATGTGCGCCAGCACTTCTTCGGCAAATATCCCGAATTGCTGGAACTGGTGGCCGACATGTCGGACGACGAGATCTGGCGTCTGAATCGCGGCGGTCATGATCCGCACAAGGTGTTCGCGGCCTACGCGGCAGCCAACAAACACAAGGGGCAACCGACGGTCATCCTGGCCAAGACCGTGAAGGGTTACGGCATGGGCGAAGCGGGCGAAGCGCAGAACCCGACGCATCAGCAAAAGAAGATGGGCGAAGATGAGCTGCGCAAATTCCGCGACCGCTTCAATATCCCTGTTACCGACGAGCAACTTCCCAAGTTGCCGTTTGTGCGCCCGGAAGAAGGCAGCCAGGAAGCCAAGTACCTGCGCGAACGCGGCGCTGTCATGGGCACGATTCCGGCTCGCAACCCGGTTGCCGTCGCATTGCAGATACCCGGACTGGATGCCTTCGACGTCTTGCTGAAAGGCACGGAAGACCGCGAGATTTCCACCACCATGGCGTTTGTGCGCATGCTCGGCGTGTTGGTAAAAGACAAGAATATTGGCAAGCAGATCGTGCCCATCGTGCCGGATGAATCGCGCACCTTTGGCATGGAAGGCATGTTCCGTCAGCTCGGCATCTTCTCGCAGGTGGGCCAGTTGTACACGCCGCAGGATGCCGACCAACTGATGTTCTACAAGGAATCCGAGACCGGGCAAATTTTGCAGGAAGGTATCAACGAAGCGGGCGGCATGGCCGACTGGATCGCAGCCGCAACGTCTTATGCCAACCACGGCACGGCAATGATCCCGTTCTATATCTACTACTCGATGTTCGGCTTCCAGCGCATCGGCGATCTGGCTTGGGCAGCGGGCGACTTGCGCGCGCGCGGCTTCCTGCTGGGCGGTACGGCAGGACGCACCACGCTNNGTGATCGTGCATGACGGCATGCGCCGCATGTATGTAAACCAGGAAGATGTGTTCTATTACCTGACGGTGATGAACGAGAACTACACCCATCCGGCCATGCCAAAGGGCGCGGAAGAAGGCATCATCAGGGGCATGTATAAGTTCAGTGAAGGGGGAAGGGGGAAGGGGGAAGGGAAAAAACTTCGTGTCCAACTATTGGGCAGCGGCACGATTTTGCGCGAAGTCATTGCGGCGGCGGAATTGCTGGAGAAGGATTTTGGCATCGCTGCCGATGTGTGGAGCGTGACCAGCTTCAACGAGCTGCGCCGCGAAGGCATCGATTGCGAGCGTTGGAATACGCTGCACCCGGAAGCCAAACCACGCGTGAGTTACGTCGAGCAATGTCTGGATGCGAGCACACCGGTGGTGGCTGCCACCGATTACATCCGCAGCTTCCCCGACCAGATCCGCCCCTTCGTCAAAGCTCAATACAAGACGCTGGGTACGGACGGTTTCGGCCGTTCCGACACGCGCAAGAAATTGCGCCACTTCTTCGAGGTGGATCGTTTCTACGTGGCGGTTGCCGCATTGAAAGCGTTGTCAGATGAAGGCAAGCTGGATGCCAAGGATGTGAGCCGCGCAATCAAGCTGTACAAGATCAATGCGGACAAACCGAACCCCACCACGGTGTAATCGAGGAGAACGACGTGGCAGAAATTAAAAAAGTATTGGTGCCGGATATCGGCAGTTTCAAAGGCGTCGCCGTCATCGAAGTGTCGGTAAAGGTGGGCGACAAAGTGACGGCGGAACAATCGCTCATTACGCTGGAGACCGACAAAGCGGCCATGGAAGTACCGGCGCCGTTCGACGGTGTGGTGAAGGAACTCAAAGTCAAGCTGGGTGACAAGGTATCGGAAGGCGATCTCATCGTCACTTTGGAGTGCGCAGACACGTCTGCGCAGAAACCAACAGCAGCGCCCGCGCCAGTGATTGGCAGCGACGTGTCGCTGCACTCCAAGCCTGTATCTGTCGCTCCTGCGCCCGCAACCAAATCCGCGCCAGCTTCCAAACCTGCCCCGGCTGTTTCAAGCGTCAACGCGTCCGCGCCTGCCGGTGNNGGTGGACTTCGCCAAGTTTGGCGCCATCGAAACCAAACCGCTGTCGCGCATCAAGAAGATCTCCGGCGCGAACCTGCATCGCAACTGGGTCAGCATCCCGCACGTAACCCAATTCGAGGAAGCCGACATCAGCGAGATGGAAGCCTTCCGCAAGCAGCTCGGCGAGGAGTACGCAAAAAAGAACATCAAGATCACCCCGCTCGCCTTTATGCTCAAGGCTGCCGCGATCACCCTGAAACACTTCCCGGATTTCAATGCCTCGCTGGATGCCGGCGGAGAGAATCTGATCGTGAAGAAATACATCCACATCGGCGTGGCGGTGGACACGCCGGACGGACTCATGGTGCCGGTGATTCGCGACGTGGATCAAAAAGGCATCGTGCAGTTGGCGAAAGAACTGGGCGAGGTCAGCGTGCGTGCGCGTGAAAAGAAGATCACGGCTGTCGACATGCAGGGCGGCTGTTTTACCATCTCCAGCCTGGGCGGTATCGGCGGCACGGCGTTCACGCCGATCATCAATGCGCCGGAAGTGGCCATCCTCGGCGTGTCGCGTTCCAGCATGAAACCGGTATGGAAGGATGGCGAATTCGTACCGCGCCTGATGCTGCCACTGTCGTTGTCCTATGATCACCGCGTGATCGACGGCGCGGCGGGCGCGCGCTTCACCACTTACCTCGCGCATGTGCTGTCCGACATGCGCAGACTGGCGCTGTAATTGGCAAGCATCGCACCTGTTGGCATACTGGGCGGCACGTTCGACCCCATCCACCACGGACATCTGCGTCTGGCGCAGGAAGCGCTGGAGCAATGCCGCATGCGGCAGGTATTATTCATCCCCAGCGGCACGCCGCCGCATCGCACGCCGCCGCAGGCATCTCCAACCGCGCGCCTGGAGATGGTGTTGCTGGCACTGCACGGCCATCACGAGTTCATCGTGGACGTGCGCGAGATTTATCGTACCGATCCTTGCTACAGCGTGGATACGCTCACCGGCCTGCGTGCCGAGCTGGGTCGGGAACAGCCTCTCTGTTTGCTGCTGGGCAGCGATGCTTTCCTGCAGTTGCACACCTGGCATGAATGGCGGCGCTTGTTCGAACTGGCACACATTGTGGTGATGCAGCGCCCCGGCCTCCCTTTGGGCAACGCGATTCTGCAAGCCGATTCCGCACTGCAACAGGAGTATCTGGCACGGCTGGCACCTGCGCCGCGCCGGTTGCATGAATCACCGAACGGAGCGATCGTGGCACTCGATATGTCCCTGCTTGACATCGCTGCAACCGACATCCGCCGCCGTTGTGCCGAGAAAAAAAACATCCGCTATCTGGTACCGGATAGTGTCGCCCACTACATTCAATCCCATCAAACATACTCAATATGCTAAACGTAAAAGACAAAACCGCAGCCATCGTCGCCGCACTGGAAGACATAAAAGCACTGGATATCGAAGTCATCGATACCAGTAAACTCAGTTCGATGTTCGAACGCATGGTAGTCGCCAGCGCACAATCCACACGTCAGACCAAGGCATTGGCCGATCATGTGGAAGAACAGCTTAAAGCGCGTGGCGAGACGATACTCAGCGTCGAAGGCGGGGACAGCGGGGAGTGGGTGCTGGTGGATCTGGGCGATGTGATCGTGCACATCATGCAACCCGCAGTGCGCGCCTATTACAACCTTGAAGAACTGTGGGGCGTGAAACCCAAGCTGCGCGCCAACGGGCAAGGCGAGAAGCGCCACGGATGAACATCGCTTCTCGCCTTGTCCGTTCCCCCTCTCCTACCTCTCCCCCGTTGGGAGAGAGTGATGTGGTATCGCTGCGCGATGTTCGCGCTAACGCGGGCAAATGAAACTGCTGATCTTCGCGGTGGGCAACAAGATGCCGTCGTGGATCACCGAAGGTTTCAATGAATACGCCAAGCGCATGCCGCGCGAGGCAAAGATCGAACTGACCGAGATCAAACCGGAAGCGCGCAACAGCAGCAAGCCCGCAGCGCAAATCATGGAAGCCGAAGCGCAACGCATCCGCGCCGCCCTGCCTGCTTCAGCGCTGCGCATCGTGCTCGACGAACACGGCGCGACTTTCACCACCAAACAGCTCGCGCAACTGATGCAGGATTGGATGCGGCAAGGCCGCGATATCGCCTTCATCATCGGCGGCGCGGACGGATTGCATGAATCCGTCAAACAGCAGGCGCAACAACTGATGGCGCTCTCCACTTTCACCCTGCCGCACGGCATGGTACGCGTGGTGCTGGCGGAACAACTTTATCGAGCACATAGTTTGTTGCACAATCATCCCTATCACCGCGAATAGCATTTGATATGGCCATCACTCAACCGCGCATCTTCCTCGCTTCGCAAAGCCCGCGCCGCCGTGAACTGCTCAAGCAGATCGGCATCCGTTTCGAGATGCTATTGTTACGCAATGATCCGCGCCGGCAGATCGATGTGGACGAAGTAGCGCTGCATAACGAGACACCGGAAGATTATGTCAAGCGTGTTTGCCGGGAGAAAGCACTGGCTGCGTGGCAGGCTGTAGGCTTGCGCAATCTGCCGCCTTATCCGGTCTTGACGGCAGATACCATCGTGACAGTGGACGATCAGATCATCGGCAAACCGCGCGATAACCGACACGCTGCCGAAATCTTGCACAGTTTGTCCGGAAGGCAGCATCAAGTGCTGACCGCCGTCGGGGTAGGCTTTGAAGATCGCTTTGAATGCCGCGTTTCAACCACTATCATCACCTTCGCTCAATTGAACGAAGAACGTATTCATCGTTACTTGCTGACCGGCGAAGCACACGACAAGGCCGGCGCCTATGGCATCCAGGGGCAGGCAAGTGCCTTTGTGGAACGGCTCGATGGCAGTTATTCCGGTGTGGTCGGCTTGCCTTTGTTCGAAACGGTAGAATTGCTCAAATCTTTTGGCGTTGCCACACCATGACCGAAGATATCCTCATCAACGTCACCCCGCAGGAAACCCGCGTCGCGGTAATGCAACAAGGTGTCGTGCAAGAACTGCACATCGAGCGCGGCAGCCAGCGCGGTCTGGTCAGCAACGTCTATGTCGGCAAGGTGAAACGCGTGCTGCCTGGAATGCAGTCGGCGTTCATCGACATCGGGCTGGAGCGCTCCGCCTTTCTGCATGTCGCGGACATCTGGGAGAACCGCATCAACGGCGATGCCGCCAAGCCCATCGAAAAAGTTTTGTTTGAGGGACAGAGCGTGCTGGTGCAAGTCATCAAGGACCCCATCGGTACCAAGGGCGCGCGTCTTTCCACCCAACTCAGTTTCGCCGGACGGTTGCTGGTGTACCTGCCGCAGGAATCACACATCGGTGTCTCGCAACGCATCGAAAATGAGGGGGAGCGCGAAGTGTTGCGCTCCAAGTTGCAGCAAGTGTTACCCGATGATCACAAAGGAGGCTACATCGTCCGCACCATGGCCGAGGGAGCGACGGATGATGAACTGCGCACCGACATCGCCTATCTGGACAAACTGTGGAGCAACTTGCAGCAGCACTCGCAACAGCTTGCCGCACCCGCGCTGCTATACAAAGAACTGGACATCAGCCTGCGCGTACTGCGCGATTTCGTGAACGAAGGGGTCACGCGCATTCTGGTGGATTCGCGCGAGACATATCAACGCATGCAGGCCTTCGCCACGGACTACATCACAACCGCCGTAGCCAAGCTGGAACATTACATCGGCACTCGCCCGCTGTTCGATCTGTACGGAGTCGAGGAAGAGATTGAGCGCGCCTTGTCCAAGCGCGTCGATCTGAAATCCGGCGGCTACCTGATCATCGACCAGACCGAGGCACTCACCACCNNTCGACGTCAACACCGGCGGTTTCGTCGGCGGTCGCAATTTCGACGACACCATCTTCAAGACCAATCTGGAAGCTGCACAGGTCATCGCGCGCCAGCTGCGTCTGCGCAATCTGGGCGGCATCATCATCTGCGACTTCATCGACATGGACACGGCGGAACATCGCGATTCAGTCTTGGAAGAATTCAAAAAGATGCTGGCGCAGGACCGCACGCGCATCAGCGTGAGCGGCTTTTCCGCGCTGGGCCTGGTTGAAATGACGCGCAAGCGCACGCGTGAAAGTCTGGCACACGTGCTATGCGAGGCTTGCCCTACTTGCCAGGGGCGGGGTGAGGTAAAGACCGCGCAGACCGTGTGTTACCAGATTCTGCGTGAGATCGTGCGCGAAGCCCGCCAGTTCAACGCCCGCGAATA
>CXWL01119635.1_pt1 | contig 16118 bp, 10 predicted proteins | sample 590931 | NCBI WGS metagenome assembly CXWL01 (sample SAMEA3498368, study PRJEB10139) | groundwater metagenome | biome: water well; material: biofilm material | place: Germany | collected 2015-04-27 | reverse complement strand
CGCCGCATTAAGGCATAACGCCGCCGCAAGCCCCAGGGTTTGCGGCGGCGTTTTTCATCCAGCGCTTATTTCTTGAAGTGCTTGCCGATCGCGTCGGCGCTGGTGCCGACCTGCTTGACTGCCTGCTTCAGTTCATCGGCGGTGACGCCGAACTTCTTGGTCCAGTACGCAACTTCCCATGTCTCGCCGACGTTGACCTTGCTGGCGTCCTGCGGTCCGCGCTTATCGAGATTGTCAGCCATGTGTTCCTCCTTGGTTCAGCAATAATCGGGGCGCCTTGCGCCATATTGCGGCCGGTTCCGCATACTGAGCACCTTAGCCGCGCACTGTTGCCGCGTCGGTACGCCAGCGAACGGTGGACCTGCTGACCCGCTGACGCCGAGCCGCTACAATGGCGCCTTCGCCACCTCGTCCCGGGGCTACCTTGCTGTTACCGCTGCTGCTGCCCCTTTTCCTGCTTGCCGGCGGCGGCTGGGCGCTCGCGCGCAGCCGCTGGCTTGCGCCGGGCTGGGCCGCGGGCGCCGCCGACCTGACAGTCAAGCTGCTGCTGCCGGCCCTGTTGCTCAACGGTGCATACAACAGCGCCCTGCCCGCTGCGCTTCCGTGGAAACCGCTGGCCGCGTTCTACCTGCCGCTGGTAGCGCTGTTCCTGCTGCTGGCCTTCACTGGCCGCGACCAGCCGCGCAGCGCATCGCGCGCGCTGGCAGCCACCTATTCGAACAATGCGTTTGTCGGCGTGCCGGTGCTGCTGCAGGTCTTCGGCGAAGACAGCCTGCGCCACGCGTTTCCGGTCATCGCCTTCCACAGCCTGGCTGGCTTCAGCCTGTACTACATCATGGCCCGGCGCGGCCACCCGGAGCCAGGCGTGCTGCGCGCGCTGCGGGCGGCCGCCATGAACCCGATCGTTGTCAGCCTGTTCATCGGCTTTGCGCTGAACCTGTCCGGTGTTACCCTGCCACAGCCGCTGGCCCGCGTCCTTGCGATGCTCTCAAGCGCCGCGCTGCCGTGCGCGCTGCTGGTGCTGGGGGCGTCGCTGGCGGGCCTGCAGGCGCGGCGCATGGCCGAAACGATGGCGATCGCCACGGCCAAGCTGGCCGTGCTGCCCTTGCTGGTGCTGCTGATGGGGCAGTACGTGTTTGCGCTGGCGCCGGACGCGGTGGCGGTGCTGGTCGTGCTGTCAGCCTGCCCGGTTGGCATCAATGCCGCGCTGGTGGTCCGGGCCGAGGGCCAGGACCCGGGCGCTGTCAGTTCGTCGATCCTGCTGTCGAGCATCGCCTGCATGGCGAGCCTGCCGGCATGGCTATGGCTGGTGCAGCGCCTGTGATCACGCCACCATGCGCGGCGCCGGATACAGCGACGCCAGCAGCTCGAACAGCCTGACCGTATCGGCCGGCTTGACGAAGTAATGGTCGAAGCCCGCAGCCAGCGCGCTGTCGCGGTCGTACCTGCTGGAATAACCCGTCAGCGCGACCAGCGTCGCCTGGCCGGAGGCGATGCGCAGGCGCCGCGCCAGCTCGTTGCCATCCATGCCAGGCAGCCCGATATCGAGCAGGCAGGCGTGCGGCGCAAAGTGCGCCGCCTCGTCCAGCGCGCGCGCGGAATCGTGCTCGATCATCACCACATAACCGGCCAGGCGCAGCAGCATCGCCATCGCGTTGGCGGCATCCTCGTTATCGTCCACCACCATCACGCGCAGCGCGCCGGCGCCCGGGCCGCCGCCGGCCTCGCCGTCATGCCCCGGACCGGCCGCCAGATGACGCGGCAAGTAGACGGAGAAGGTGCTGCCGCTGTCCTTGCCGTCGCTGACGACAGTCACGTGGCCCTCGTGCAGCGAGACCAGGCTGCGCACCAGCGCCAGCCCCAGCCCGAGCCCGCCCTGCGAGCGGTCGGGCGAGCGCTTGTGCTGGGTGAACAATTCGAAGACATGGGGCAGCAGGTCNNACGTCAAGCGCAAGGCGGCCACCGGCCGGTGTGTACTTGGAGGCATTGTGCAGCAGGTTGGTCAGCACCTGCACCAGCCGTTTGCGGTCGCCACATACCAGCGCCTCGCCCTCCTCGGGCGCCTGCACGGTGATGCGGTGGCCGCGTTCCTGGATCAGCGGCTGGACCTGCTCAAGCGATTCAAGCACCACCTGGTGCAGGTCGATGATGTCTTTTTCCAGCACCACGAGGCCGGTGTTCACGCGCGAGACGTCCAGCAGGTCGTTGATCAGGCTGCTCATGTGGTTGACCTGGCGCTCGATGATGACGCTCGACTGCCTGACCCGGGCCACGTTGTCGGGCGCCATGCCGAGCAATTGGGCCGCCGACCGGATCGGCGCCAGCGGGTTGCGCAGCTCATGCGAGAGCATCGCCAGGAATTCGTCCTTGTGGCGGCTGGCCTCGCGCAGCGCTTCCTCGGCGCGCTTGCGGGCGGTGATGTCGATCGACACGCCGCGGATCGCGCGCGGCACGCCGCCCGAATCGGAAACGACCGTGCCATACACTTGCAGCCAGATCAGTTCGCCATTGTCCGGGCGCACCAGCCGGATGATGTCGCCGTAGGTGCCGTTGCGCGCCAGCGCGGCGCGGCGCGCGAGGTCCACGCGCTTCATGTCGGCCGGGTCGATCGCACCCCACACCTGGTGCATGCTGGTCCAGTTGGCGCCGAACAGTTCCGCCGCGTTTTCCGAGAAGATGACTTCGTTGGTGCCGAGGGTCCAGTCCCACACCGCCATCCGCGCCACTTTCATGCCCTCGCGCAGGCGCAGTTCGCTTTGTTCCAGGGCCTGCTTGGCCATGACCCGTTCGGTGGCGTCGAAACCTTCGACGAAAATGCCGCTGACCTCGCCGCCGGTATAGATCGGCTGGTACACGAAATCGCAATATACCTGGCTGACCTGCGCTCCCGGGGTCTTGCGCAGCATGAGCGTTACGTCGCTGGCGGCAAACGGCTTTCCGGACCGGTACACGCCGTCGAGCAGCTCGAAGAAGCCCTGGCCTTCGACTTCGGGCAGGGCCTCGCGGATGGTTTTCCCGATCACTTCACGGCCGCCGATGAAGCGCGCATACGCCGCGTTGGCAAATTCGAACACCAGGTCAGGCCCGCGCAGGATGCACATGAATCCGGGCGCCTGCTGGAACAAGGCACGCAGGCGCTCGCCTTCGGCCTCGTGCTGCTGGTGCAGCGCGTGTTCCGCCTGCAGCAGTTGTGCCGCCTGCAGTGCCTCGAGGCGCTGCGCCTCTTCACGCTGCCGGATCTGCTCGGTCAGGGCGCGGTTGACCTGCTCCAGTTCAGCCGTGGCGTTGTGCTGGGCAGTCACGTCGTTGCAAACGACCAGTACGCCATGGACGCCGTGATTGTCCTCGACCGGGCTGTAGCCATAGGTCCACCAGACATCCTCGCGCTTGCCGTGGCGGGTGATAGGCACCAGCTGGTCCACGTTCCAGGTCGAGCCCTTGCCGTCCATTACGAATTCGATCTGCGGGCCGATGATTGGCCAGATTTCTTCCCAACACTCGCGCCCCGGCTGGCCCAGCGCGCCAGGGTGGCGTTCCGGCCCCATGGTGCGCGAGTAGGCGTCATTGTAGAACTGGACGAGGTCAGGCCCCCACCACAGGAACATTGGGTGGCTGGAAGAGAGCATCACGCGGACTATGCTTTTGAGCAATGGCGGCCAGGCGTCGGTCGGGCCGAGCAGCGAATCGTTCCAGTCCCTGGCGCGCATCAGTGCGCCCATTTCCCCGCCGTGCGACAGGAAATTAAAGCTTGGACGCTGCTCTGTATCCATGGATTATGCTCATCAGGTAAGAATGCCCACGTCGACGGCACGGCTGGAGCCCGGGGATTGATATTAGCATTGTTTAAATAACATTTGACAGGGGTCAGGCCGTAAAAGTCCCGGTATTTACATTTTAAGGTGCGTCATCGAACGGAATGTTTCTAGGAATAGTGCCTTGCCCGGGTCCGCCCCCATCCGCGCCCGCGTAGGCATCCTCTCACCGGAAGTCGACATCGCCGTGCTGGAAACGGCGCGCGGCGGCATCCTCAAGCGCGGCATGGCGTATGACCGCTGCACGGTAGGCGTGGTATTGAACGTGTCCGACGACACCTCGGCATGCGAGGCCGCCGCGCTGATCCGGCGTGGCGCGCTGGCGGCTTGCGCCGACCCGGACCAGGTCGAAGGCGTGGATGAACGCGCACTGGCACTGCGCCGCGCGTTCGCCCTGTGTACTCCCGGCGACGTGCTGGTCTACTGCGATACGTCGGTCGGGGCGCTGGTCGAGGCTTTGCAGTCAATGCTCATGCTGTGTCAGCGCCGGTTGTTGCGGCTGGAGATCAGGTAGTAGGCAACGCCAGCAACTGCGCCTGCCAGCGCAGCCTTTCTCACCAGGCCGGCGCGATTGTGCTCCCACTCGGCCTTGATGCCCATCTCGGACAGCACGTCAGGCACCTTGCCACGGGCCAGGTCCTCGCCAATACCTTCAACGACATTCACCCGGTCCGCGACAAGCAGCAGCAGCCAGTGGCGGATGTCATTCTCGGTGAGCTTGTAGGCGAAGCGACGGATCGCGCCGCTCAGGCCCTTGGGCGGCGCGCTGGTGCCGAACACAGGCGTTATGTGCGGACGCTCTGGCGACACGAACACTTCCACTTTACGGACTTGCTGCACTGGCGGCGTGCCATGAACAGGCAGGCGCGGGGGCATGTGCTCCATCGGCACGGCTGGCCGGTTTTTGCGGTCGAGATCGGCGCCCCAGCCCTGGATGGTCGTCACGTCCACGCGCGGGCGGAGATTCTGTTCGCGGTGCTGGGTCAGGTCGGTTCTTGGTTCCATGGCGGCTCCTTCAGTGCACGGTGCTGGAAGTGACCGCGCGCACCTCGCGGGCGTTCGGCGGGATGAGGATGGTCTTGATGCAGTCGTCGAGCTTGCTTGAGAAGATGTGGTACGCGTCGGCCACCTCCTCCAGCGGCACCCGGTGCGTGATGATCGCCTTCGGATCGATGCGCCCCGCCTGGATGTGCTCGATCAGGCGCGGCAAGTGGCGCTTGACGCTGGCCTGGTTCATGCGCAAGGTCAGTCCCTTGTTCAGCGCATTGCCGATCGGCACCGCGTTGAAGGTCGGTCCATACACGCCCACGATCGACACATTGCCGCCCTTGCGCACCGAGTTGATCGCCCAGTGCAGTGCGGTAGCCGCTCCGGCCTGGATCATCATGTAGCGGCCGGTCAGCGTTTGCATAGCGCTGCCCGACGCTTCGCAGCCGACCGCATCGATGCAGACGTCGACGCCGAGCCAGTCGGTCATCTTCTTGATGTGCAGGGCCATGTCGGGGACTTCCTTGAAGTTGACGACCTCGCACTGCGCATAGCGCTTGACGAATTCGAGGCGGTACTCGACGTGGTCGACCACGATCACGCGCCCTGCCCCCATCAGCCATGCCGACTTGGCGGCAAAGATGCCGACCGGGCCGGCGCCGAACACGACCACGGTGTCGCCTTCCTCGATATCGCCCATTTCCGCAGCCTGGTAGCCGGTCGGCAGCGCGTCCGTCAGCAGCACGGCGTCGTCGCCATGGATGTCGGGGGGAATGACGGTCGGGCCGATATCGGCCATCGGCACGCGTACGAACTCGGCCTGGCCGCCGTCATAGCCGCCCGCGGTGTGCGAGTAGCCATAGATGGCGCCGACGGCGCTCGCCTCGGGATTGGTGTTGTGGCAGTTGCCGTACAGCTCCCGCTCGCAGAAGAAGCATGAACCGCAAAAGATATTGAAAGGAACCAGCACATGGTCGCCCACCTTGAGGCTCTGAACGCCGGGGCCGATTTCCTCGACAGTGCCGGTAAATTCATGGCCGAAGGTGGTGCCGACCCGGGTATCTGGCACCAGGCCATGGTACAGGTGGAGGTCGGACCCGCAAATGCAGGACCGCGACACGCGGATGATGGCGTCGTTCGGATGTTCGATGACTGGATCGGGCTTATGGTCCGCGCGGATGCGGTAAGGCCCCCGGTAATTCATTGCGAGCATATTCTTCCCCCTGGTTGTTGTTCAACTCGGCGCCCTGGCCGTCAGGCACACTAGAAAACTACGGGATAGAAAGATGAATGGCGATACGCGCACGGAAATAAAATGACAATATTTCCTGCTTTGTCGCCTCTCGGAAATAGACGGCAAGAAAAAACGGTGATGTCACCGTCAAGTGTCGAACGCAACTCGTCGTGCCGAGCGCAACTCGGTATGGCTTCCCGCCTTCGAGGCTGTTGCGAAAGGTCCGAAGAGTCAAATCCACCATCGTCATTGCGGTGACATAGCAATAAAAAACGGCCCGGTCGACGAACTCGATCCGGGCCGTTGCGCAACTAACCGATGCAGTTAGTGCTGGTCAGTGCCGTGGCCGTGGCTGTGGCTGTTCGACTGCACCGGGGCATTCGCGCCGTCGGCACCTTCGAAGAAGAACGGCTTGCGCTTCTTCGGCGTGGCGCCCACTTCGTTCATCGTCGCCGATTCGTACAGGCGGCCGTTGATCATCACGTGGGTGATGCGGTCCGACTGGCGGATGTCGGAAACCACGTCGCCGTCGATGATGGCCAGGTCGGCCAGCTTGCCCACTTCGAGGGAGCCGACGTCCTTGTCCAGCCCCAGATACTGGGCGCCGTTCAGGGTTGCCGAGCGGATAGCCTCGAGCGGGGTCATGCCGCCGCCGACCAGCGACCACATTTCCCAGTGTGCGCCAAGGCCCTCACGCTGGCCGTGGGCGCCGATGTTGACCGGCACGCCGACTTTCTGCAGTTCGGTCGCGGTACGGGCCACGCGGAAGACGTTGAAGTCTTCTTCCGGCGCCGTTTCGCGGCGGATGCTGCGCGGCTCGAGCACAGATTTCGGCACGTACTTCGACAGGATAGGATGCTTCCACACATCGGTGCGGGCATACCAGTAGTGCTCTCCGTCGAGGCCGCCGTAGGACACCACCAGGGTCGGCGTGTAACCGACCTTGGTCTGCGACCACAGCTGCTTGACGTCGTCGTAGGCCTTCTCGACCGGGATCGAGTGCTCGATGCCGGTGTGGCCGTCGACCACCATCGTCATGTTGTGCTGGAACAGCGACCCGCCTTCAGGCACCACCATCATGCCGGTCTGGCGCGCCGCCTCGAGGATCTGCTGGCGTTGATCGCGGCGTGGCTGGTTGTAGCTCTTGACGCTGATGGCGCCGCCAGCCTTCAGGCGGCGCACGTGGGTCATCGCATCGTCCAGGCTGTTGACCGGCGCGGCGAAGTTACCTTTGGCGCCGTACAGGATGGTGCCGGTCGAGTAGATGCGCGGACCGACCAGCTGCCCGGTACGCTGCATTTCGCTGTGCGTGAAGATGGTGCCGGTGTCGTTGGATGGATCGTGCACGGTGGTCACGCCGAACGCGAGGCCGGCGTAGTCGACCCAGCTCTGCTGCGGAACGATGCCGTCTTCGCCCATGGCGCCGTGCCAGTGCGCGTCGACCAGCCCCGGGATGACCGTCTTGCCGGCCGCGTCGATGCGGGTCGCGCCTGCAGGCGCTGCCACGTCAGCCGCCTTGCCGATCGCGGCAATGCGGTTGTCCTTGATGACGATGCGGCCGTTGTCGATCACTTCGTCGCCCTTCATCGTGACGATGCGGGCGCCGTCGATCACGACAGTGCCGCGTGGCACCGATGACTTGGCCGCGAAACCAATCTTCACGCCAGGCTGTTTCATCACAGCTTCAGCACGCAGCTTTTCCTTCTTGGCGTCGGAGTCGCCCGGCGCGAACGCCAGCTTCATGTCGCGCGTATACAGCTGGTCGCCGAGGGTGAAGTGCAGCGCGCTGCTGTTGCCGTTCCAGTGCAGGTATTCACCGGCGTCAACGTCGAGCTGGCGCACCGGCAGCGCCTCGGTCTTCTCGCCGATGATGACGGCCTTGCCGGCCATCGGCAGCGGGGTTACCCAGGTGTGGAAGCGCTCGCCATAAGCCAGCCACTGGCCATCCGGCGACACCGCGAAGTTGGTCACGAACTCGCCTTTGGCCACTGCATGCTCTTCGTATTTGTCGAGGCGGATGCGTACCAGCGAGGTCATCGAATCGACTTCGTTGGAGCGGGCGACGCGGGTGACGTACACGTGGTTGCTGTCATTGGCGAACTGCGGCGCGCGCCCTTCGTCCGTGATCAGGACAGGCTTGCTCTTGCCGTCGGTGGCAACCTTGTACACGCCCGGCTCGAGGCCGTGCCATGGCGTCATCAGGTGGCGCCCTTCGCCCTTGACATAGACTACCTCCTTGCCGTCAGGTGAGAAACCCGGCTCGAGGTATTTGCCCGGCACCGTGGTCAGCGTCGTTTCCTTGCCGCTCGTCAGATCGATCGTGCGGACCGAGCCGAGCTTGTCGTCGTCCCAGGTCGTGAACACGACGCGCTGGCCGTCACGCGAGAACTTCGGGAAGTACTCAAGGTGATCGGATTGCCTGGTCAGGCGCTTTGGTTCGCCATTCGGCAAATCGCGCACGTACAGGTGGCCCAGCGCGGAATAGACAACCTTGTTGCCTTGCGGCGAAACGTTGGTCCAGCGCAGCTGGCGCACGTCGAACGATTCCGGTGCGACCGCATGACTGAAACGCACGGCTTCGCGGATGTCGCGCGTGTCCTTGACGTGGAATGCGATTTCCTTTGCGGCCTTGGCGAACGGATCGACACGCCAGATCTTGCCCTTGGCCCAGACGACGATTTCTTTGCTGCCCGGCATCCAACTGAAGGACGGATACACGCCATGAATCGCCCACGCTTCCTGCATGTCGCGCTCAAGCTCGCCCCAGACAGGCGTTTCCTTGCCAGTGGTCAGGTCTTTCAGGAACAGGGTCGACTGGTTGCGCACCCGGCGGACAAACGCCAGGTATTTGCCGTCAGGCGAAGGGGTCGGACGAACCGCACCGCCGGCGCCGCTGACGAAGGCTTTGGTTTTCTCGCCCTTCAGGTCGCGGCGGAAAATCTTGTAGATCTCGTCGTTCGAGTTCTTGTTGTACTCAAACACGGTACCCGGCGTGGTGTCCTGCGAGTAGTAGACGTAGCGACCATCGGGCGAGAACGCAGGCTCGCCCAGGTCTTTCTGCCAGTTCGGTTTTTCGTTGAGCTGGACCCCGCCGCCGCCCTGCACGTGGTACATCCAGATCTCGCCCGAGCCCAGCGAACGGGTGCCCGAGTAGTGCTTGCGCGCGGCAATGTAGTTGCCGTTCGGGTGCCATACCGGATTGTTCAGCAGGCGGAATTTTTCTTTGCTCACTTCGCGCGCGCCGGTGCCGTCGACATTCATCACCCAGATGTTGTCGCCGCCAGCTGCGTCCGACATGTAGGCCAGCTGCTTGCCGTCGGGCGAGAAGCGCGCCTGCATTTCCCAGGCCATCGAATGGGTCAGCGGCTTCGCTTCGCCGCCGCCGATCGGCAGCAGGTACAGGTCGCCCAACAGGTCGAACACGATATTCTTGCCGTCGGGGCTGACATCAACGCTCATCCAGGTGCCGCTGCGGGTGTCTATGTTGACTTTGCCCGCCGCGCCAGGCGGATTATTGACGTCCCATTTTTTCTTGTCGTCAGCTGGCGCATCGGCCGCGACGGCCATGGATGCGGAGGACGCGAGGAATGCAGCGATGGCCGCTGCGCGCAATGTAAACATATGGCTCCCTAAACTCGTTTTTTTATGGCGGCAATAATTGCCGCTCCACATTCTACTGCNNTCGAGCGATTGCCATGCAGGCAGTGAAAAACCCGCCGAAGCGGGGTTTTTATGCGTACATACCGCGCCTGACTACCGTGCCGTCGTCGACCACGAACGAGACCTGCGGTGGCACGCGAAAATGTCCATAAATAGACAAATGGCCTCATTACGTTAAAAAATGATAGTTGCCATACTATAAAATGTTGCAATAAAGCCATAGCCTCTATAACATCGGTGCACCAGGACAAATCGAAAAATCACATGGCAGTCACACAGCTGGTCTACCTGTTCGCGAGCGACATTTCAGTCGGCAGTGCGTTGCCATGGCCAATCTTCCTCGCGTCCGGCGACTTGCTCGCGCCATCCGGATTCGTGGTGGCCGACGAGTTCGTTCAGGAGCGGTTGATCATGGCGACACCGGTGCGCATCGGTACTGCCGCGGACCGCGGGCGACCGACGATCGAGATGGACTCGGAGGAACTCAGCACCAAGATCGCGTCGCGCGCGCACGACCCGCTGAAGTATTTCCGGCAGAATGCCGAGACGGTGGTACTGACCTTCAAGCTACCTGCCGAAACAGAGACCCGCAGCGTCAACGCCGACTTCTATGGCCGTATCGCGATGTCGTCCGTGATCGTATCGGCCCCGGCACTCGGGCTGGGCGATGACAACAAGTGGAAGAACTTTGAGGGGATGCCAATCACGGTGCAGATCCTGTTCGGGCGCACCCTGTGCATGTTCAAGACCACGCTGCTGCGGTATGCGGCGGTGCCGAACGGCCACCTTTTCCTGCGCTACCCGCAAAAGGTCGTAACCAAGGTCTTCCGCCAGGCACTGCGCGTGAAAGCACGCATGCCGGCGTCAGTCACTGTCGACAAGCGCTATGTGCTCCCTGCCCTGATCACCAACCTGTCCGATTCGGGCTGTGCATTGGAGACCGGGCTACTGCTTGGCGACGCGGGGTCGCCCCTGACCGTAACGTTCCAGGCACGGATTGCCGATGCCACCCAGGTCATCTCGGTACCGTGCGTGGTGCGCAGCGTCAAAGGCAAGCTGTCCGAGCAGATGCGCTATGGCATCGAGTTCACCGAGCCGATGGACGAGGCGGTGTCGTCGGCGTTGAAAGCGTTCATTTACGAGCAGCTCGCCGAAGCCTGATATCACCCTGCTTCCGCCCGCACTACCCGCANNGTCAAATCTACCATCGTCATTGCCGCGTAGGCGGCAATCCATACCAGCTCGGCTCTAAGGGGAATGGATTCTCGCCTACGCGAGAATGACGGCTTTTCAGCGTCTCGTCGTCTTGTCCGTTGCGCGATTCTCCCATGCCTTAAGCAAAATAGATGTCAATTTACACAACATGCTGTAGTAATATTACATACAGGACCACCCCTCGTGGTCTCCGTCGTCGCAATAAATAAATATCAAGGACAAGGCGACGTGTGCCGCACCTCACTCCGAAGGAGATCACATGAAGTCTCTTGGTAGTATTACTTCGCGGTTGACGCAGATTCTGACTGCTGGCGCCGCAGGGGTTCTGCTGGCCGCCTGTGGCGGCAACAGCGCAGAGCCGGTCGCGCAGGCCTCGCAATCGTTTACGCAGTCGGCCACGCGCGGGTCAATCGCCGCGCCAGCGCCCGGCACTATCCGCATGCACTTCCACCGCGCCCAGGGCGACGAGCACGACTGGGGTGTGTACTCGTGGTGGGGGCCTGCCAATCCGAGTTCGGCATGGATCACCGACCGCTTCATGATGACTGGCAGTGATGCCTTCGGCGGCTACGTCGACATCCCGCTCGATACCAGCAAGACCTCGATCTGGTTCCTCGTCACTGACGGATATGGCAACAAAAACTGCGGCAACGACCAGGGTGTCGACCTGCGTGGCGACATTGCCACGACGGGACAGGAAATCTGGATGCTGGAGGGCGATTGCGCGATCCACGCCTCCCCTCCGCCTGTCAGCTATGGCAACCTGGCAAACGCGTCGGCGCACTGGCTGTCGGCCGATACGCTCGCGTGGCCGGGCACGCTTGCTACCGGGACCTACAAGCTGTTCTACGCGGCCAATGGTGGCCTGGGCTCCGCGCCGGAAGGCGTCACCGGCGCCGACGGCAGCATGGACCTCGCCGTCAGCGGTGAGCTGTCGTCCGACCTGAAGGCAAAGTACCCGCACCTCGCCGGCCTCACTGCGTTGAAGCTCTCGGCCGCTGACGCCGCGGGCCTTGCCGCAAAAGCGAGCGGCCAGTTTGCCATTGCCCAGTACAGCGCGGCCGGCAAGCTGCTGCAGGTCACCTCGCTGCAGGCAAGCGGCATGCTCGACGCGGTGTTCGCCTCCGCTGCCGCCGATGCGCAGCTCGGCGTCACGTTCAGCACCGCGGGGGTGCCGACCTTCCGCGTCTGGGCGCCCACCGCCAAATCGGTGTCGCTGAACGTGTATGCGGATGCCGCAAGCACGACCCCAGCCAGTATGCCGATGTCGAAGGACGCGGCCAGCGGCGTGTGGCACTTCACCGCCCCTGACGCGCGCTGGACCAACCGTGCCTACTACACTTACACGGTCCATGTGCTGTCGCGCTGGGCCGGTAATCAGTTGGTGAGCAATGTGGTAAGCGATCCCTACTCGCTCAGCCTGGATGCCAACGGCCAGCGCAGCTTCGTCGCCAACCTCGACAGCCCGATGCTCAAGCCGGCCGGCTGGGATCACCAGCGCATCCCGCGCCTCGACGGTCCCACCGATATTGCGCTGTACGAGTTGCAGGTACGCGACTTCAGCGCCGGCGACATGTCGGTTCCGGCTGCACACCGCGGCAAGTTCATGGCGTTCACCGATACCGGCTCGAACGGCATGCAGCACCTGCGCATGCTGCAGCGCGCGGGCCTGACCCACATCCATCTGCTGCCAAGCTTCGACATGGCCAGCGTAAACGAAACCGGCTGCACCACGCCGGCGATACCGGCAGCCGGACCCAATTCGGACGCCCAGCAGGCTGCGGTGGCGGCGAGCGAAAACAGCGACTGCTTCAACTGGGGCTACGACCCGGTTCACTACACCGCGCCTGACGGCAGCTACGCTACCAATGCCGCCGACGGCGCGGTCCGGGTGCGCGAGTTCCGCGCCATGGTCAAGTCGCTGCACGAAGAAGGCCTGCGCGTGACGATGGACGTAGTCTACAACCACACCAGCGGCTCGCAGCAGGGCCCGACCTCGGTGCTCGACCGAATCGTGCCGGCCTACTATTACCGCCTCAACGCCAGGGGCGATATCACCAACGACAGCTGCTGCGCCGACACCGCCGCCGAAAACGCGATGATGGCCAAGCTGATGATCGACTCGGCCGTCACCTGGACCAGCCAGTACAAGGTCGACAGCATCCGCTTCGACATCATGGGCATGCACCCGCTGTCCGTCGTCAAGCGCCTGCAGGACGCGGTCAACAAGGCGGCCGGTCGCGAGATCTACCTGTACGGCGAAGCCTGGAACTTCGGCGCCGTGGCCAACGACGCGCGCTTCGTACAGGCGCGCCAGGCGAACATGGCCGGCACCGGTATCGGGTCGTTCAATGACCGCCTGCGCGACGCCGTGCGAGGTGGCGGATGCTGCGACAGCGGCCCCGCGCTGATCAGCCAGCAAGGCTTCATCAACGGCGTCTGGTACGACCCGAACGCGACCAGCACGCAGACCAAGGACGACCTGCTGCGCCTGGGCGACCTGGTCAAGGTCGGCTTGTCGGGCACCTTGCGCGACTTCGGCTTCACCGACCGTTTCGGCGCGTTGCGCAAGAACGCGCAGATCGACTACTTCGGCCAGGCTGCGGGCTTTGCGGCCGGTCCTGCGGAGACCATCAACTACGTCGAGGCGCACGACAACCAGACCCTGTTCGACCTGAACGCCTACAAGCTGCCGCAGTCGACCAGCCTGGCCGACCGCGTGCGCGTGCAGAATCTGGGCGCGGCCATCAACATGCTGTCGCAAGGCGTACCGTTCTTCCATGCGGGCCAGGAGATCCTGCGCTCGAAGTCGATGGACCGCGACAGCTACAACGCGGGCGACTGGTTCAACCGCCTCGACTACAGCTACCAGGACAACAACTTCGGCGTCGGCCTGCCAATGGCTGGCCCGAACGGCAGCAACTGGGAGCTGATGTCGCCTATCCTGGCGAACCCGCTGATCAAGCCGGACCGCGCCGCGATCATTGGCGCGCGCGACTACTTCATCGACATGCTGGAAATCCGCAAGGACACCTCGCTGTTCCGCCTGCGCACGGCACAGGACGTCATCGAGCGCGTCCGCTTCCACAACACCGGTCCACAGCAGGTTCCGGGGCTGATTGCGATGAGCATTGACGGCCAGCGCTACCCTGGCGCAAAGTACAAGAGCGTCGCCGCGTTCTTCAACGTCGACAAGGTGGGAAAAGACCTGGCCATCGCCGACCTGAAGGGCCGCAAGCTGGCGGTGCACAAGGTGCATCGCAAGTCGGCCAGCGACACGCTGGCGAAAACCGCCGGCTTTGACGCTGCCACCGGCACCTTCCGCATTCCGCCGCGCACCACCGTGGTCTTTGTCGAGAACGGCAATGGCAACAGCGGCGACTAAGCAGTAGGGTAGCAAGCGCCGCTCACGCCAAGGTTGGGCGGCGCGTTTTGAAGCATTCATTCAACGACGAAGAGAATCGATCCATGCACATCAAAGCCGGCCTGATTTCGGCCATCCTTGCCGCCTCCTGCGTTGCGCCATCGGTCTGGGCCGACGAGCTTGTGGCAAGCGCTGCCTCTCCAAACAAAATCCTTAACGTCGACGTCAAAATCGAAAACGGCGGCCGCCTGTCGTACGCTGTCAAGCGGCGCGGTGAAGATGTCATCAGCTGGTCGCGCCTGGGCTTCATCCTGACCAACGCACCTAAATTCGACGGCGGCTTTTCGCTGGACAAAAAGACCCTGACATCGCACGACGACACATGGGAGCAGCCGTGGGGCGAGCGCCAGTTCGTGCGCAACCATTACCAGGAACTGCGGCTCGACCTGGTCCAGAAGGATTTCAAGAACCGCCGCATCGCGCTGGTGTTCCGCGTCTACGACGATGGCGTCGGCTTCCGCTACGAGTTCCCGAAACAGGACCAGTTGAAGGACGTGAAGATCAGCGACGAGCTGACCGAATTCGTGGTGGCCAAGCCGGGCACCGCATGGTGGCAGGTCGCCGGCGAAGTGGCCGCGCTCGAGCACCCTGTCCTGAAAACGACGGTACGCGAAGTCGGCACCGCCAACACGCCGATGACGGTAAAGACCGAGGACGGTACCCACATCGCCTTCCACGAAGCGGCGCTGGTCGATTACGCGTCCATGTGGATGCGCCGGGTCGAAGGCCAGAAATTCCGCGCCCACCTGACGCCTTCGGCGACCGGCCCCGCCGTCGAGCGCCGCGCGCCCTTCACGACGCCGTGGCGCACCATGCAGATCGCCAGCGACGCCGCTGGCCTCTACATGTCGGACCTGATCCTGAACCTGAATGAGCCCAACAAGCTTGGCGACGTCTCATGGGTAAAGCCGTCGAAGTTTGTCGGCGTCTGGTGGGAAATGCACCTCAATAAGAGCACCTGGGGCAGCGGCGCGAAACACGGCGCCACCACCGCAAACACGCGCCGCTGGATCGATTTTGCGGCCGCCAACGGCTTCCGCGGCGTATTGGTCGAGGGCTGGAACATCGGCTGGGACAGCAACTGGGCCGGCGGTGGCGCGGACTTCAGCTTTACCAAATCCTACCCCGACTTCGACCTGCCGGCGCTCAGCGCCTATGCGATCAGCAAGGGAGTTCGGCTCATCGGCCACCACGAGACCGGCGGCAATGTCGCCCACTACGAAAAGCAAATGGACGCCGGCTACAAGCTGTACGCGCGCCATGGCATCGACAGCATCAAGTCGGGTTATGTGACCGACGCCGGCGCGGCGCTGTTCGCCGGTCCGGGCAACAGCACCCACTTCGCGTTCACCGACTCGCAGGAAGCGTCGCGCCACTTCCTGAATGCGGTGCGCGAGGCGGCCCGCTACCGCATCGCCATCGATACCCACGAACCGGTCAAGGACACCGGCCTGCGCCGCACCTATCCCAACTGGCTGACGCGCGAAGGCGCACGGGGCATGGAATACAACGCGTGGGGCAACCCGATCAACAGCGTGGACCACGAGGCGAACCTGATCTTCACGCGCATGCTGAGCGGGCCGATGGATTACACGCCGGGCATCCTGAGCCTGGAAGGCGTGGATGGCAAGCCGATCCACTCGACGCAAGCCAAGCAGCTGGCGAACTTCGTCCTCATCTACTCGCCGATCGTGATGGCCGCGGACCTGATCGAAAATTATGAGAAATATCCGGTGCCATTCAAGTTCATCAAGGACGTGCCGACCGACTGGGCCGACACGCGCGT